>JGI11705J14877_10000002_pt1 | contig 133528 bp, 150 predicted proteins | sample Etolaghawater15m_FD_14877 | JGI IMG/M metagenome (IMG submission 14877) | reverse complement strand
TCCGCCTCGTATTGCGGGACTTCCGCCAGGACAGATGCCATTTCTGCTGATGCCTGGCCCATATATTGCTGTGGCTCTTTTGTTCCAGATATTGCTGCGCCATCGTGGTTTTCCTGACCTGGCGAGGTGTATGGANAAGCTGTATGAACCTTCCCGGCTCGTGATGCAGNGGGTGAGTCAGCTGTTTTTTTTATGGCGNGTTCACTTTCATGGTCCTCACCAGCTGGACAACAACCCCCTCATATGGACCGCCTTTTTTCCACAGCAGGATCTCCTTTCCTTTCGCTGTGTTTTTGACGATATGATCGCCTTCTTCAGGTGAGAGTCCGGGATGGATAAGCAGAGTGTCTCCTTCCATGATCATGCCGGGAGTCATCTTCTTTCCTGCAGCTGTTATGCTGTAAATCTCCCCGGCCTGTCCGATTTCTTCAAGCCTGAGAGATGGATGAGGCCGGGGCAGGTTTTTCTCAATCATTCCTGTTCCCGTCAAGAGCCATGAACTGTTGCACCCGAGGGCTTCAAGGCGCTTGAGTATGGGGGCTCCCGGCTGGCGCTTGTCTGAAAGATAGAACTGCAGGTTGGATGCACTCATTTCGAGGGCATCGGCAAACGCCTTGACTGTTTTGAATTTCAGTTTACCGAAAGTCCGGATTCTGGCGCCCGTAGTCAGCAATTGCATTCTTTTTTTTGTTAAAAAGTCACTAATTGTATACTATTCTTGCATAGGGTCTTTGAAAGCAAAGATACGAAAAGCCCGGAATCTTCTTTGCCGTCCGGGTTATTGCTCATGAGAGGCTGCTGAGGGGTGTTTGGGGTGGCTTTGTTTTTGTTGCTGTAGGCAATCGCATGTATTTGTGGGTTGAATTGTATGTATTTGTTGGCTAAAGTAAGAAATAACTGAATGTTACATTAGATGGATGCCTTATGGTCAGTCGTTACCCGAGTTCCACTATATCATCACGACGGGTTGTTGTCGTGCAGAGCGATCCGGATGCACGGGAGCGCCTTGTTGCATATCTGAAGAAAGAGGGGATAGATGTTTTCTCTGTGGCTTCAGCTCTTGAGCTTTACAGCCTCCTTTCGCAGGAGGAGTTTGCGTTGGCGGTCATTGCCGATGACCTTGCAGATCAGCGCGGTCTGGTTGTGGCGCGTTTTCTCAAGCGCAATACCTCCCTTTCATCAATTATGCTGATTGGAGCAGTCACGCCCAAGGCGCGTCTTGCTGCATATAATGCCGGTGCACTGGCATGTTTTGCCACACCTGTTGAATGTGCAGAGTTTTCTGTCCTCATCGGGAATCTTTTGGAGAAGGGGGTTGCCGAAGGACGCGGTGAAGCAGCGTTGGCTTCGCAGCTGCAGTTCGGAGGCGGCGAGTGGAAGCTTCTGCGCAATGGCTGGGTTCTCGTTGGTCCCGGGGGGGCAATGGTGAAGCTGACAATAAAGGAGTTTGAATTCATGTCCCTTCTTGCGTCATCAAAAGAAATGGCTGTGCCTCGTTCCACCCTCATGGAGCATATGGAATACCGTAACGACATTCATGGGCATAAAGCACTTGAGGCGGTCGTTCACAGATTGCGTATGAAAGCAGAAAAAGCTGGCGGTCAACTGATAGAAACGGCCCATGGCGTAGGTTGGGGCTTTTCGTCTGTCGTCACCCTTGTCTGATTGCCCTCAACCCTTCCATTCCGTCCCTAGAATCTATAAGCCGCTGCCAGGCCTGTTATGGAAGGCATTTCTTCGTCTGAGAGAACAAGAACCCTTCCTCCTTTCTCCATTACCAGCGATCCAATATCATCAAGAAGATCATCGACTCCGGGATTGTCAAGCGGTGCAAATGTGACTTCTCCTGTGGCTGGATCAAGTTTTCCCGGCAGCAGGGCTTCGCTTCGGAGAAGAAGCACTGCGATGCGTCCCTCTGCGGCGGCCACGGCAGCTGTTTCCGGGTCATCGGTTCCTGTTCCTGAGGCAATGGCAGCAGCGCACAGCTCACCTTCACGGGATATTCTTGCTGCATGAACCGGTGCCATGGCTTCCCATGCGCGCTTTTTGAGCTGCTCTTCTGAAAGATGTTGCGGGTCGGTCGTCATTGCTTCTTTGATAAGCCGCTCATTCTTGCTGATTTTGCGGAAAAGACCCTGGTGTTCCGGCAGAGCTGCCAGCATAAGAGGCATACCGGAGGTATTGCTGAACATTCTGGAAACTGCTGAGTCGACCTGCCTGAAAAACTTTTCAGTATCAATTTCCTCCTCGTCTCTCCGCGAACTGTGGCCGTGGCGTCTCACACCGCCACCTGCCGCAGGGCCAAATGATGCAAGAGTGATTTCAGGGTGGCTCAATTCACTGCCAAGTGCCTGTTCAAGGGTGGCTGGAAAATCTGATGGCAGCTGAAGTGCATCAATGGAATACTGGTCAGCCTCAAACATTGCTGCAGTAGTCCTGCTCAAAGAGAGAATATGAAACCGTCTGCTACTCTGCATGACGCGTAAAAGAGGCTTGGTGTGAAAACTGTCGGCGGCTATTGCAAGTTCACGCGGTGAACCCTGGAAACGATAGGCATGGAAAAAGCCGGGAGCACCGAACACTGCCAGCCCATCAAGCGCATGAGTCCAGAAATCTTCGTCATCTGCCAACTGCAGGTAGGGTTCGAGAAGTGTCTGTATTTCTCTTGCCGGGTATTTCTGAGCAAGAGAGCGCTGAAGGGTACTGAGAAGATTTGTGTAACGCAGAGTGTCCTGGCGGTTTTCAGGAAAAGTTCTGTGAGTCTTCTGGTAGAGCGAAAGGCATGGTGACGGGGCGTTTTTTATAAGTCCAGGTACCATATACTCATTGAGTGCGCTCATGATAATCCTCCATGGTTTCAATGCCAGCCTATCATATAGGTAAAAAAATATCAACAGCGTTCTTCCTGTTTTAGTTGCAGTAAGTACACTCAGTCATGAGTGTCCCCAACTTTTGAGTGTCCCCAACTTTTGGGGCTTTTGTGGGGATTTAGTGTTATGTTTCTTGAAAGGTATTTTTGGAACGGGAGATTTTGAGATGATGGATGGTTACCAGTTTGAGATTGAGATGGGTGTTCGCGATTATGAGTGCGACATGCAGGGGATTGTCAATAACAGCGTGTATCAGAATTATCTTGAACATGCCCGTCATGAGTTCCTGAAGGTGGTTGGTGCTGATTTTGGGGGATATGCGAAAAAGGGCATCAATCTTGTTGTTGTAAGGGCCGAGCTTGATTACAGGTTTTCGCTGCAAAGCGGCGACAGGTTTGCGGTGGGGCTGAATCTTGCACGGGAGTCGGTTTTGAGGTTTGCGTTTTATCAGGATATTTTCCGTCTGCCGTGCAGGAAACCTGTGCTGCGGGCAAAAATTATTGGAACGGCGCTGAATGGTTCGGGCCGTCCTGAAATTCCTGCCGCTCTGGTCTCTCTTCTTGATGGCGGGGCGGGGAAAGCAGTTGAGGAGACAAAAGAATGAAGCCATTGCGGGAGGTTGCCGGAGCCTATGCGGCTTTGGGAAAGGCTGAGCGGGAGCTTGGCGAGGGTTTGTTTGAGGCGGCTGCCCTGAGCTGCAGGAACGCAATGGATGTTTCCCGGACGGTTCCGGCTGAAGAGGTGTTTGACCATGCCGGATTTGATGCGTTCTGCCATGCCTGGCTTTCACGGGCGCTTGGAGAATTGGGCCGCTTTGATGAGTCGCTTGCTGCTGCGGAGCTGTCGCTTGGTTATTTCAGCCGGCGGGGCGAGTTGCAGGAAGAGGCGGGGAAGATGTGGATTACTGCGGTGATGCAGCGGGCTCTGGCTTTTGATGCTCTTGGACGGCAGGAAGAGGCTCTTGTGGAGCTGCAGAAGGGGGTGGAGATGCTTCAGGAGCGAAAGGGCGAGATGGCCCAAAAGGAGGCCTACCTTCGTGAGGCATCGTTGCGCATTGCCCGGCTGGAAGACTTTCAGAAGCAGGCGAAGCCTTCTGGTTACAAGGCCTGGTGGGAGTTCTGGTCGTAGTATGATGGAAGAGGCTCCCTCCATTCTTGTTGTCCGGCTGAGTTCCATCGGCGACATTATTCTGACGACGCCAGTGGTGCGTCGTCTCAAAGCGAAATGGCCCGGGGCTGTGATTGAGTATTGTACCCGGCCTGAGTTCCTCTGTCTGCTTTCCGGCAACCCGCATATTTCCGTTCTGCATACCCCTGAAACGCTTCCCGGGGGTTCGTATGACCTGATCATTGATCTTCAGAACAGCCGCCGCTCGCGCACTCTGCTGCGGAGGGTGGAGGGGGATGTCAGGGTGCGATACCGGAAAGCAAATTGGAAAAAATGGCTTCTTGTGCATCTGAAGCTTCGTGTCGATGCACTCTCTTCTAGTGTTGTGGAGCGATATCAGGCGGCTCTCGGGGAAGTGGTGCTGCAGGATGACGCCCTTGGGTGCGAACTGTTTCCCTCGGAGGAGGATGCTCTGTTCGCATCTTCTCTCATAGCTCCCGGCGAGCGTGTGCTGGGGGTTGCATGCGGGGCCCGGCATTTTACGAAGCGGTGGCCGCCGGAGCATTTTGCTGAGGCAATCCGTCTTGTTGCGGACGGCGAAAAGGTGAAGGTGCTTCTTCTGGGCGGAAAGGATGACCGGCAGAATGCCCTTGGGATTATGGACAGGCTCAGCGAAAAGACGCTGGAGAGTGTGCATGATCTGACCGGCACCTGCACACTGATGCAGACGGGCGCTCTGCTCAGGCGGTGTGATGCGGTGCTGACCAATGATACGGGGTTGATGCACGAGGCTTCAGCTTTTTCAAGAAGGCTTTTCGTGCTGTTTGGTTCATCGGATGCTTCGTTTGGATTTCTTCCCTACAATACCCCGTTTGAGCTGTTTGAGGTTCCGGGTCTTTCCTGCAGGCCTTGTTCGCATATCGGTAGGGAGCGATGCCCTGAAAAGCATTTCCGCTGCATGCGTGACATTCTTCCCGAAAGGGTTGCCGGAAGCATTCTGGCGTTTTTCAGAAGCTTTGCATGATTGAGTGTGTGTGGTGGTGATTGTTGCGTGAGGGGAAATCAGCGGTAAGGTTGGAAATGAGATTGTGATGTCTTACATTTAAGGTCCAAATTTGCGGGCGGTGTTTGCGCTTTCTGGCGTGAAGCCGTGGGTCCGGTGTGCGCAATCCCGGAACCTCGCCGTCTGCAAGCAACTGAGGACACTCAATCATTATTGCATTTGCGCTATGGAAACAAACAAATTATACGAATGTACGGTCATCATTGATGGCGGGCTTCAGGATGAGCCTATTGCCGAAGCAATGGCGATGGTGCAGAAGGTCATTACCGAAAAGGGCGGAAGCATCAAGAGCGTTCTTGATATCGGTCGCAGGAAGACTGCCTATCCGATCAACAAGAAGACCATAGGCTACTATGCCCACATTGAATTTACCGCAGACACTCCGGTTATTGCCGAGATTGAGAGGGTACTCCGTTATGAGGATGTCCTTCTGCGCTATCTGATCATCCATCTGACAACGCCTCTTCTTGAGATGCGCAAGAGGGTTGAGAAGTACAGTGTGGTCATTGGCAGCCCTGAAGACAAGGCGGCTGCGGAGGCTGAGGCATCAGAAGAGGAAAAAAAGTGATTGTGAGCCGTTGCGGCTGAGATGGTTATGGCAGTTGAGCTTTATGAGATATAAACGGAGGGTGTTATGGCTGAATTGAAAATGCCGGAAATCAACGGTGTTGTCATTGCGGGGAATCTTACCAAGGATCCTGTTTTCAGACAGACCAATTCAGGCGGTACGCCAGTCGTGAATTTTTCAATAGCATGCAATCGCCGGTTCCGCGACAGCAACCATCAGTGGCAGGAGGATGTCTGCTATGTAGGGGTGGTCGCCTGGAACAAACTTGCCGAAAGCTGCCGCGACAATCTGAAGAAAAGTTCGGCAGTCCTTGTTGATGGTGAGTTACAGAGCCGCACATGGAAAGCGCAGGACGGTGCATCACGGACCGTGGTCGAAATCAAGGCAAGACGGATCCAGTTCCTCAACAAACGGAAAAAGGATGGCGAGGAGGATTACGACGGCTTCATAGAGGACGAGAATCATGAGCTGCATCATGAGGAGTTTCATGAAGAGGACGCCGGCCATATTTATGAATACAAATATCTCTCCTCCGATTGAGGGGGCGGGTTAAGACAAATTCGCAATGAAACCAATGAGACAGAAGCCCGGAAGAGGGCAGGGCAACAAATCAATCAGCAACGCTCTGGCATCAAAGAAAAAGGTATCGAAAAATCAGGCGGTGTTTTTTGATTATCGTGACGAGCGCAAGCTGAAAAGATTCATCAACGATCAGGGAAAAATGATTCCCCGTCGCATTACGGGACTTTCGGCCAAAGAGCAGAACCTTCTGACCCATTCAGTGAAATGGGCGCGGTTCCTGGCTGTTATACCGTATGTGTCTGATGAGTACAAGTAAAATATTTTGCAATCTTTGAAACGAGGAAGCTAAGAAGTGAAAGTCATTTTAAGAAAAGATGTGGCTGCCCTTGGCGATGCAGGTGAAGTTGTTGCCGTGAAGAACGGTTATGCAAATAACTTCCTGATTCCGCAGGGCATGGCCACGAGGGCTACCGAGGGAACCCTCAGGGCTCTTGAAACAGAAAAGAAACAGCAGGCAAAGAAAATGGAGCTGATGAGAAAGAGCGCCCGTGATCTTGCTGCCAGAATTGAGCAGATGGCCTTGAAAGTGCAGGCGAAAGCCGGCGAGTCGGGCAAGCTGTTTGGAACGGTTACTGCTGCTGATATTGCCGAGGTGCTGAAAGCCCAGGGCATTGAAATCGATCGCCGCAAAATCACTCTTGAGGCTCCTGTCAAGACGCTTGGCAAGTATGAGGCTGAAGCAAAGCTTTTCAGTGATGTCGTCGTGAAGGTTTCCTTTGAGGTTGAGGCAGAAGGGGTTGAGGCGTAAAAGGCATTCCCTTCCTGTTCCAGTGATGAAAAGCTCCGTATCCCCCAGGGGAATGCGGAGCTTTTTTCTTTATCTTCCGCCAGGAGATGCATGGTGAAGTTTTTTAATCAAGATGTGATTTCTTATGATTCAGACCCTTCTGCAGGAAAAATATCCTGTCTATACCATCCAGTTTGATAAAAAAGAGACGAGCTGTGGTAGTGTTGACGATATCATTGCCCATTTCAAAAAGCGGATTGACGCCCATTCTGTTGTGCGTTTTATTGGCGTGTTCGACCATTATGCCCATACAGCCTCACTTGAGGGGGGGGTGATTGCTCCCGGTATCAAGGCGGCGAAGAATATTCTGTTCTGCTTTGGCAAGGAGATGCCGAGCCCGCTGGTGCTGGCTGTACGGCCCCGTTCAATCGGTGTGACGGAGATGGATGATTCATTTGTGGTGACCTTTCTCGAGGCTCCCAACCCTACGGCTAATGAGGCTATGGAGAGTTGGACGAAAGCTCTGATTGATATCGGGGGGTAGGCGGGCAAAAAAGGCTCACAATGCTGCCGCTGGGGGTGCTGCAGTTGGCTGTAGGCCCCTTATGCTGTGAACTGGCGAAGCATACGGATATCGTTCTCAAAGAGAAGCCGGATGTCGTCGATTTTGTAGTGGAGCAGAACGGTTCTGTCAACGCCCATACCGAATGCATACCCGCTCCATACCTCAGGGTCTATGCCGCAGTTCTGTATGACATTGGGGTGCACCATGCCGCATCCCATGATTTCCAGCCATCCGGATTTCTTGCAGACTTTACACCCTTTTCCTCCGCAGAGGTAACAGGTGACATCCACTTCGGCTGAGGGTTCCGTAAAGGGGAAAAAGCTTGGGCGGAAGCGGAGCTTTACATCAGAGCCGAACATCTGGTGGGCAAAGGAGTATATGGTCGCCTTGAGGTCGGCAAAGGTCACCCCTTTGTCGATATAGAGCCCTTCAAGCTGGTGGAAGACGCAGTAGCTCCTGGAGCTTATGGCTTCGTTCCGGTAGACTTTCCCGGGGCAGATGACGCGAATGGGTGGTGGTTCTTCAAGCATAACCCGAACCTGCACCGGTGAGGTGTGTGTTCGGAGAAGGACATCATCTTCATTACCGTTCCGTTTGATGAAAAATGTGTCCTGCATGTCTCTGGCCGGATGGTCGGGGGGGAAGTTCAGCATGTCGAAATTGTAGCTGTCAAGCTCCAGTTCCGGTCCGGTTGCCATGGCAAATCCCATGGCGGAAAAAATGCGTTTCATCTCGCCCAGAACTTTCTGGACAGGATGCTCGCTGCCTGTGAATGAGACTCTCCCCGGCAGGGTCAGGTCAATTACCGGCTGAGAACTTTCTTCATGGTGACTTATGCTTTCGGCAGCTTCGGCAATTCTTGCTTCGGCGCTCTCTTTGAGCTGATTGAGCAGGTTCCCGATACGGGGTCTGTCTGTTGGGTCAACTGACTTCAGCTGAGAGAAAAGGGCTGCTATCAACCCTTTTCTCACGGTATAACGCAGCCGGAACGATTCAATATCTGCCTCGGAGTTGAGAGGCGCGGCATTGATCTGCTGCTGTAGGCTGCTGATGCTTTGTTCCATGAAGAGCGGTGTTCTCTGCTTAATCGATGATTGCTTTCACGAGCGAGGTGAAGGCCTCGGGATCCTTGACTGCGATTTCAGCCATTGCCTTGCGGTCGATTTCAACGCTCTTCTTGTTCATTGCGTCAACAAGACGGGAATATGTTGTGCCATTGAGGCGTGCAGCAGCGTTGATGCGCATGATCCAGAGGGCGCGGAATGTGCGCTTTTTTGCGCGACGGTCGCGGTATGCATACTGTTCGGCTTTGTCTACGGCGTGCTTGACAACGGTCAGCACATTGCCGCGCGAACCCCAGTACCCTTTGGCTTTCTTTAAAACTCTCTTTCTGCGTGCCTTTGCGGCGACGGCATTATTTGCTTTTGGCATTGTAGTGTAAGGTTATGGATTGAGTGTTATGCCAGAATCATTCGCTTGATCTGCCGTTCCTTTTTTGTGCACTCAAGGAGTGCGGACTGGTGGAGACGGCGTGTGCGCTTCCTGTTTTTGTGTTCGAGGTTGTGCGAGCCGTTCATTCTCTCTCGTTTGATTCTTCCTGAAGCAGTGGCTTTGAACCGTTTGCAGGCACCGCGGTGCGATTTCATTTTAGGCATGATCGTCCTTGTTGTGTTGGTATTGAAAAATGCGATGTTCAGTTAATCGTTGTTCTCTCCATCCTCTTCAGGTTCGTCGGGAAGAGGTGCCAGTTTGCCGGTTTTGGTTCTGATCCGGTCGTAGGCGTCAATTTTCTTCTTGTCTGGTTCGAAGTAGACAAAAAGCTTTTTACCCTCAAACTTGGGGTCACCGTCGCGGTTGCCTACAACACTCAGCCGTTCGGTCAGCCGTTCGGCGAGTTCCAGCCCCTTGTCTTTGTAGATGATGGAGCGGCCGAGAAAGACGATTGTTGCCCGAACCCTGTTGCCTTTTCGGAGAAACTCTTCAAGGTGGGCTGTCTTGAAGTCAAAGTCGTGTTTGTCGGTGTTGGGGTGAAACCGAAGCTCCTTGAGCGTTGTGGTTTTCTGTTTCTTTTTCAGGTCCTTGTCCCTCTGCGCCATTTTGAAGAGCAGTTTGCCAAGGTTGTCAAACTTGCATACGGGCGGCTCGGCGTTGGGCTGCACCTCGATAAGATCGGTGTTGCGCTCTTCTGCCATGCGTCGTGCCTCAGCAGTCTGCATAACCTTCTGTGTACCGTCCTGAAAAATAATGCGGACTTCTGGTACACGGATCTGTTCATTGACCCTGTAGGTGATTTTTTGCTTCTGGGAAGTAACCTTCTGTTTCTTCATGCGTTCGTAGTTGGTTTGGTTGTCAGCCCTTTTGCGGCTATCTCGTTCAGGAGCTTTTCGGTCATTTCCTGTATGCTGAAGGCCCCTTCGTCACCGATTCGGTGGCGGCGGAGCGATACTGAGCCCCCCTCTTTTTCTTTCTGGCCTACAATGACCATGAAGGGGATTTTAGCGAGTTCAGCTTCACGGATCTTTCTTCCGATTTTTTCATTCCGTACATCAAGTTCAACACGGATGCCTGCCCGGTGCATTGCGTCCCGTACCTCGCTGCCGTANTCGTGTACATCTTCTGCAATCGGAAGTACGACGGCCTGTACCGGTGCGAGCCAGAGTGGGAAGTTGCCGGCCGTATGTTCAATGAGGACGCCGATGAAGCGTTCCATGGAGCCGAACGGTGCCCGGTGGATGACAATGGGACGGTGTTTCTGGCCGTCGCTGCCGACATAGCTGAGGTCAAAGCGTTCGGGCATGACATAGTCAACCTGCACTGTTCCGAGCTGCCATTTCCGCCCGAGGGCGTCGCGAACGATGAAGTCTATTTTGGGGCCGTAAAAGCTTGCTTCCCCGACACCTATGAAGTAGTTGATCTTCATGCGGTCAGCTGCTTCCCTGACATCCTTTTCGGCCTGTTCCCATACATCGGCGGTTCCTCCGTATTTGGACGGGTTCAGCGGGTCGTGCATGGAAAGGCGGGTCTCCACTTCAGTGAACCCGAGCGTAGCAAAGACATACCGGGTCAGATCAATGGCGTTGCAGATTTCATCAACCAGCTGATCGGGGCGGCAGTAGATGTGCGAGTCGTCCTGGGTAAAGCCCCGTGCGCGTACGAGTCCGTTCAGCTCTCCGGATTGTTCGTGACGGTACACGGTACCGAACTCAGCGAGGCGGACCGGCAGGTCGCGGTAGCTCCGCATTTTTGAGCTGTAGATGAGGTGGTGGTGCGGGCAGTTCATCGGTTTGAGAAGATACTGCTCCGCTTTGCCCTCTTCATCGTGATAGGTCAGTGGCGGAAACTGAGAGTCGCTGTAATAGGGATAGTGTCCTGACCGTTTATAGAGGTCTATGTTACCAATGTGGGGCGTATAGACCGGCAGGTAGCCGCGCCGGCGCTGCTCCTCTTTGAGGAATGATTCAAGCTCCTGGCGGATGATGGCTCCTTTGGGAAGCCAGACGGGTAGACCGCTGCCGATTTCGGGCGAGAGCATGAAGAGCTCCAGCTCAGTACCGAGTTTGCGGTGATCGCGTTTTTTTGCCTCTTCAAGAGCAGAGAGATGTGCTTTGAGGAGTTTTTCTGTGGGAAAGGCTATCCCGTAAATCCGCTGCATGCTTTCACGCGACTGGTCGCCGCGCCAGTATGAGGCGGAGATGTTGAAAAGTTTCACCGCTTTGAGTGCCGCTGTTGAAAACAGGTGGGGGCCGCTGCAGAGGTCGGTGAAGCCACCTTCATGGTAGAGGGAGACCGTTTCTGTCTCTTTGAGCGTGTCGGTAAGGATTTCTACCTTGTACGGGTCCTCCCTGACCGTCCGGAAGTACTCTATGGCCTGTATGCGGGGCATTTCTTCCCGGACTATCGGGATGTCGCGTCCGGCGATAAGGAGCATACGCTCTTCTATGGCTCTGAGGTCCTCTTCGGTGAAACGGTGTTCTGAGGCAATGTCGTAGTAGAAGCCCTGCTCAATGGCCGGGCCGGCGCCGAATTTTGAGCCCGGGAACAGTTCTTCAATGGCATGTGCCATGATATGGCTGGCGCTGTGCCAGAAAATTTCCTTCCCTTCAGGGGAGTCGAATGTGATGATTTCAGCGGTGCAGTCGGCCGTGAGTGGAGCCGACAGGTCAACGGCTTTGCCGTCAATCTTGATGGCGACTGCTTCACGGGCAAGCCTGCGCCCTATTTCAAGGGCTATATCCATGCCGGTGCTGCCAGCGGGTAACGGTTTTGTCGTTCCGTCCGGCAGGGTAACGGTCAAGGTCACCTGCTGATCCAGATTCTGAGACATATGTCGTGTCCAGTCGTTGTTGTTTTTCGGGCGTCAGCCGGCTTTTGTTATGGCGCGGATCCGTGTCCGAAACGCTCGTTCAATACAGCCTCTTGTCGTCGGTATTATCCGGCCGGGAGGGCTGTGTCAGTGCACTCTGTTTCCTGAAACTCTTTTCCGCATACTGACGCGGATTGGTTTTCAGGGTATAGGTGCGGTTACCCCGGTTCCGTATTGTGGATTTTGATAGTACGAATTATCTCCTAAAAATCCAAATCACAGGACGAGCGATACTGTCTCTTTTGATATGGTTTTTTTACCCTGGCGGATTGCGAGCTGTTCGGCTTTCTTTTTGAGTTCACGGCCGAATGATATCTGGCTGATGAAGGGTGCTTTTTTTACGGCCTCGTTGAGGAACTCTTCGGCTTCAGCGTCCCATTCAGGCTTTTGGGTGGGAGTTTCACCGGCTTCGCTGAGCCTGTTGAGCGGGAGAAAGTTGAAAAGCATGTCGTAAAGCGAGTTCACAATCTCCTGCAGGAGGAATACCGCTCCGCTGTGCCCCATGAACGGGGTGCCGAGTGCCCGGCGGACGATTGGCCCGGGAAAGCCGGCCGGAATGAACCGTGTTTTGGCGTCAAGTTCGGCGAGGTAGATTTTGTCGACAATCCTGCCGAAGAAAAACTGCGGCTGTACGCTGGCCAGTTGGTCGCGGAGGGCTGTGTTGTCAGTTTCTTCGGTTGTGTGGCTGAAGAGGCACTGCATACCCATTTCATCGGCAAGAAATTTTTTCAGGCCGTTTGCGTAGGAAGCAGCAGCAACCACGCCGAAGCGGACTGTGGGGAACCATTCTGCCTGCGGGCCGCGCCAGAGGTCCCAGATGGGGGCCAGAACGGTCTGTTTCTCTTTGGCAATGAACGCTTCTCCTGTTTGTTCACACCCGAGCAGTCGGGCGAGTTCCATAATGAAGGTCGAGGTTTCGTCAATGCCGAAGGGGCCGTACAGAACCGGTCGGTTGAGAAGCTTACCGAGGCGGCTTCCGAACTCATGGTACATGAGAATAATGACTTCAGAGTTTTTCAGGTCGGAAATGTCGCTGAGTCTGCTTTCAAACGGAAAGACATGTTTGAGGCGGCCGCCGGCGCCTGCAATGAGCCGTTTGATTTCGGCAAGGTCGGAGGGGCTGTTGAAGCATCCGTAGGTTGGTCCGATAATGCTGACTGTTCCGGGTTCCACTGCTGCGGGGCGGCCGTCGTCAAAGTTTTTGAAGAGCCATTCAAGTGCGCGGTCGCGGCCCTGCCACTCGTTTTCTCCCAAAGAGTGCGATGGGAAGAAGCGGACAAGGGGGAACTGCATGGCAAGCATGCGTTCGTGGTCGCTGCCTATCATTTCGCTTTCGGCACTGGAGACCAGAATCAGCTGGCGGCCCGGTTCCTGCAGTTTTGTAATTGTGTCGCGGACGATTTCAGAGCTGCCGGAGGAGGCAATCTCTTTTTCGGTGAGGCTGGTGGGGGTGAAGTTCTCCAGATAGGGAATGGCATCGGTATAGTCCATGACTGCGGCCCCGACAAGGTTGTAGCAGCCTACGGGAGCATCGGCTATGACATGCACATCGCTGAGGGCGCAGAAGGTGTTGACGGAGGCCCAGTATGCGCTTGCAGTTGATTCATCTCGAATTGTCTTGCCCATGGCCGGATGGTTCTTGCGGGTTGTTGGTGATGTTGAGTGCTATCGGCAGTTTCCCTTCAGCTTTCTGTTTGCCAAGCAGGACGCCCACAGCGTTCCGTTGACTTTCTTCCCCTGTGGAGAAGGTACAGATGGAGTTGTTGATTTCAGGGAAGATGTTGAGAATATATGGGGTGCCGAGTGCTATGAAGACAAGCGGTTTTGTTGCCTGGTGTTTTTTTGCGAGTTGGCTGATGAACTTCTGCTGGCTTTGGGTGAGGTGCCGGGAGCCGGGTCCGGGGAGTCGCCCGAGGGTGGAACTGATGATGATGGCTGCTGCGCTGTCGGCCAGAGCTTCTGCCTGCCGGTAGGTTGCTGGGTTCGTTTTCGGGTTGCATTGGACATGCGTGGCGTGCCAGTGGCGGTCAATTTCCTGCGAGAAGGCTTCTGCGGGGTGGGCGATGCCGGAGTCGCTGAGAATCAGGTGGAGCACCGGGGCCGGGGAGGAGAGTTGGAGCGGGATGCTGCCACTTTCTTTTGCGATGGTAATGGAGCGCCGGGAGAGCTCGCTGGCAAGCGCCCTGTGTGAGTGGGGGCTGGAGAGCGCCGGAACATGGTTCAAGTTGACCATACGGCTCTGCTGCAGCTTGAGCCAGCGTTTGGCCTGCATGATGCGCAGGACGGACTGGTTGATTCTTTCTTCTGTGATGAGACCGCTCTTGACCGCTTCAAGCAGGGAGCGGTGGGTGAGGGCGGGGTCGGGGGAAAAAAGGAGCAGGTCGTTACCGGCAAGGACTGCGCGGACTGAGATGTCTGGGATGTTGCTGCCGTTGTAGAGCGCTTTCATGTTGAGCGCATCGGTGATGATGAGCCCTTTGAAGCCGAGTTCCTGACGGAGCAGACCGGTGATTATTTCGGGCGATAGCGTTGCGGGGGTCATGGTGCCGGTAATGGCGGGTACGGCAAGGTGGCCGACCATGACGCTCATGACCCCTTGCCCGATGGCCGCCCGAAAGGGTTCGAGCTCATACTGCTGAAGGTGTTCTTTCGGGGCGGAGAGCACAGGGAGTGCGAGATGGCTGTCGACATGGACATCACCGTGTCCGGGAAAGTGTTTGATTGTGGCTATGAGGCCTCCGCGCTGGAGTCCCTCAATGTATGCTCCTGTCATCCTGACTGCGGTTTCGGGGCGGTCGCCGAAGGAGCGGGTGTTGATGACCGGGTTCATCTGGTTGCTGTTCAGGTCGCCAACCGGGGCGTAGTTCTGCCGGATGCCGACAGCTTTTGCCTCGGCGGCGATGGCCGCTCCCATTGCTGCTGCGAGTCGGGGGCGTTGGGTGGCGGCAATGGCCATGGCGGGCGGAAATTCGGTTGCTCCATCAAGGCGCATGGCTGCGCCGTTCTCCATGTCGGCGCTCAAAAGCAGCGGCTTAGGGGCGATTGACTGGAGGTGGTTGGCAAGCATGGCGGTTTTGAACATGCCTCCTTTGAGAAACATGACTCCGCCGATTGTTCCACTCCGTACGAGCGATTCAAGCTTCTCCTGCTGCGGAGTGTTGTCGGTTTCAAAGCCGCCGGGGCTGTCGGCAATGAGCATCTGTCCAATTTTCATTGAGAGCGGCATCTCGTTGAGTTCCCGAAGCATCAGGGAGTCGGCGGGGGTGAAGATTTCTTCTGCCCGCCATGGGAGATGTTCCGCCATGGCCTTGAATGGCGGTGCAGCTATTGCCGGAAAAGTGACAATGGCCGCTATGAGAGTGGCGTATGTCTTCTGAACAAGGCGTTTCATTCGGGGCCCGGGGATGGTTTTCTGCTGGAACTGGATGTGCTGGAAAGGAAAAGTAAACAAAATCCGGATAATGCTGTTGTTTTCGTCGAATGGAGTTTGTGGGCAGCGGGCGGGAGAGGCGGATGCGCTCATGTCATGTAGAGGTAGGGCTTCCAGTCTTCAGCTGCAGCGGCTGTCAGCTGCTGCATGAACATGAGGTGGTTTGGTCGCTGGGGCTGTTTCATGATGGGCATGCCGGCTTCGCGGGGGGTGCGGTTGCCTTTTTTTGAGTTGCACCGGCGGCATGCTGTGATGAGGTTTTCCCATGAGTCTTCACCGCCGCGGGAGCGGGGGATGATGTGGTCTATTGTGAGCGGGGCATCGGTTTTTCCGCAGTACTGACATTGAAAGGCGTCACGGCGGATGATGTTTTTGCGGTTCAGCATGATCCGCTTGTAGGGAACCCTCACAAATACCGTGAGGCGGACAATGCTTGGCATTGGATAGGTTTCGGTAACGGTGCAGATGAAGCGTTCAGGGTGGTGGGTGACCGGTACTGCCTTGCCGCCGAAGAGGAGGAGGATGGCTTTTTGGGCGTCGCAGACACTGAGCGGTTCATAGCTGCTGTTGAGCACCAGGACTTTTTGTCGGATCAGTGACATTCCATTCCGGTTTATGTGTCATCGTTCCTGTTTTACATAACTATAACGGGTTCTGTGCGGACTTCAAAATGGAATATGTGAATATTCCGTAAACAGCTCTTTCTCTGAGGGCCTTGCATGGCGTCAGGATGTTCACCCTCAGCGGCAGCAGATATTGAGCTGTCGGGAAGCCATGGCTTCGTCAAGCCTCCGCACCGGGGTGGTTTCAGGCGCAGCAAGAACAGTTTCAGGACACTCTTCAGCCTCTTTGGCAATCTGCAGCATAGCGTCTGCAAAGCGGTCGAGCGTTTCGCGTGATTCTGTTTCGGTTGGCTCAATCATCAATGCCTCGCTGACTATGAGCGGGAAGTAGATGGTCGGGGCATGAAAACCGTAATCGAGAAGCCGTTTGGCTATGTCGAGGGTCCTGACTCCATGGGATTTTTTCTGCAGGTCTCCTGAAAGACAGAATTCATGCAGAACGGGTTTCGGATAGGGGAGGCTGTAGGCTCCGTCGAGACGGCTGAGCAGATAGTTTGCGTTGATGATGGCGTTTTCCGATACCCGTCGGAGACCTTCGGCGCCAAGCATGCGGATATAAGTGTAAGCCCTGATGAGGACGGCGAAGTTGCCGTGGAAGTTCATCATTCTGCCAATGCTGTCCGGGCAGTCTCCGGTAAGATGGTAGCGTGCGCCTTCTGATGTCGCCCTTTTTTCAATGACCGGAACGGGCAGGTGTGGAATGAGTTTTTCACAGACTCCTACCGGGCCGCTGCCGGGGCCGCCACCACCGTGAGGGGCTGAGAATGTTTTGTGAAGGTTGATGTGGACGACATCAAAGCTCATGTCGCCGGGCCGTGTGATGCCGAGCAGGGCGTTCATGTTCGCCCCGTCCATGTAGAGAAGGCTGCCGTTTTTGTGCACCATGTCGGCTATTGCGACAATCTCTTTTTCAAACAGGCCGATGGTGTTGGGGTTGGTGAGCATCAGTGCGGCAACATCCCCGTTGAGTTTTTCCTTGAGGTCGTTGAGGTCTGTGCGTCCGATTCCGTTGCTTTTCACCGATACAATGGTGTATCCGGCAAGTGCGGCTGAGGCGGGGTTGGTGCCGTGTGCGGAATCAACGACGAGCAGCGTTGTGCGTTTGCTGTGTTGCGCTTCGTGATATTTTTTGATGAGCAGTATGCCTGCCAGCTCACCGTGGGCTCCTGCTGCCGGCTGCAGGGTGACGGAGGCCATTCCGGTGATTTCAGCGAGCATTCCCGAGAGTTCGTGCATAAGCTGGAGTGCCCCTTGGACGGTTGATTCCGGCTGCATCGGGTGCAGTGCGGCGAAGCCTTCAAGAGAGCAGGTTTCGTCGTTGATTTTCGGGTTGTACTTCATGGTACAGCTGCCGAGCGGGTACATGTCTTTGTCAACATGGTAATTCAGTGTGGAGAGCCTGAGAAAATGCCGTACAACCTCGCTTTCTGGTACTTCGGGAAGTTCGGCAGGCGATTGGCGGAGAAATTTTCCGGGTATCAGCTGACTGTGAGGGGTGCGGATCAGGTCGCTTGAGTTGAGCGAGTACCCTTTCCTTCCTGTGCGGGAAATGTCGCTGATGAGAGGTTCGTTCATGGCTGTGCGGGGAATGGCTGGTGGCAGTTGTGTTGCTTTGTGTGTTTTTTCAATATAGAGCGCAGGCGATAAATGCTCAACATAATCTCCATGAAAAAGCTCTCTTTTCTTCAGGATATGCTTTCAGGGTTGAGCATTGCTTCGGCGGCAGCGTGCTGTTCTGCATCCTTTTTTCTCGCGGCGATCCCTCTGCCGAGAACTTTCCCGTTGCAGCTGACCTCGACGGTGAACCGTTTTTCATGCTCTGCGCCCTCTTCCGATATGACGCTGTATCGGGGGGGAGGGAGGTGGAGGGCCTGGGTGTGTTCTATCAGCCGGCTTTTGTGGTTGTTTTCGGCTGTTATCAAGGTGTTGAACCGGCGGTGTTCGATGACATGCTCATTGATGAATGAGGTTGCCGCACTGATTCCCCTGTCGAGCCATATGGCTCCGATGAACGCTTCCAGAGCATCGGCGAGGGTTGATTCGCTGACTCTGATTTTGGCGTGGTCTGCGCTTTCTCCGAGAATGAGGTGATCGCCGATCTTGATGCTTCGGGCAAATCCCGCAAGGGATTTCCTGTTGACGATTTTGGCGCGAGTGTTTGAAAGTTCTCCTTCGGGGCTGTCGGGCAGTTCCCGGAAGAGGTAATCGGTGATGACAAGGCCGAGGATAGCGTCTCCAAGAAATTCAAGACGCTGGTTTGAGTGTGTATTGAGCGGGGTTGACGGGTCGTGTACGGCTGAGCGGTGGGTCAGGGCTGTTGTATAGAACCGCATGTCTCCCGGTTTTCTGCCGAGAAGCCTGCTGACAAATTCAATGGACTCCGGTGTGGCTGTCAGCGCACTCCCTGTTTTCAGTTCGGCGCTGAAAATGGGGAGTGCGGAGATTTTTTGCCAGAGTTGCTCCATTCGCAAAAGAAGGGGGAGAGTTTCAGAGTGACGAGCCGTTGCGGAATATCAGTGAGGCGTTGTGTCCGCCGAATCCGAATCCGTTGTTCAGCGCGTATTCGATTTTGCGCTTGCGGGGTTCGTTCGGGGTGATATCCAGATCAATCTGGGGATCGATATTGTCGTTGTTGATGGTTGGCGGCACTGTCTGGTTCTGCATTGCAAGCAGACAGGCAATTGATTCAACAACTCCGGCTGCGCCAAGAAGATGGCCGGTCATTGATTTGGTGGAGCTGACGCTGAGTTTTTTTGCATGGTCACCGAAAACATTCTTGATTGCGGTGATTTCTGCAATGTCGCCCAGTGGGGTGGCTGTTCCGTGGGTGTTGATATAATCAATGTCTTCGGGCTTGATTCCTGCAATGGAAAGTGCCGTTTTCATGGCATTCATTGCGCCTTTGCCTTCCGGGTGGGGTGCTGTAAGATGGTGTGCGTCGGCTGTGGCGCCAACACCAACCAGTTCGCCGTATATTTTTGCACCGCGGGCTTTAGCTGTTTCAAGGCTTTCAAGAATCAGGCTGCCTGCGCCCTCTCCCATGACGAATCCGTCGCGGTCGCGGTCGTAGGGGCGTGATGCCTTTGCGGGGTTCTCGTTGGCTGTTGAAAGAGCTCTTGCGGAGTTGAAGCCTCCAACGCTCATCGGAGTGATCGGGGCTTCCGATCCGCCGCATACCATATAGTCGGCCATGCCGCATCGTATGAGCATGAAGGCGTCCATGATTGCGTGGAGTGATGTTGCGCACGCTGATGCCGTTGCATAGTTGGGCCCCATGAGTCCGTGACGCATGGATATCTGGCCGGCTGCAATGTCGGGGATGAGCATGGGAATGAAAAACGGGCTGATCCGCCGTGGACCGCGGTTCANGTACTGACGGAACTGCTGGTCGTAAATGGTCATGCCGCCAATGCCGGAGCCGTGGACAACGCCGATTCTGAGAGGGTCGATTGCTTCCAGGTCGAGGCCGGAGTCTTTCAGGGCCTGGTCGGAGGAAACAATGGCATACTGGCAGTAGGGGTCCATGCGGTCAGCCGTTCTCTTTTCGATGTAGTCTTCTACAGAGAAGTTTTTGAGCTCGCATGCAAAGGTTGTCGCGAAGTCTGTCGCATCAAAGTAGGTGATCGGCGCGCCGCCGCTTGTCCCTTTCATCAGCGCGTCCCAGAACGCTTCTTTTGTGTGGCCTATTGGGGTAAGCGCCCCGATGCCCGTAACGACGACCCGTGTCTGTTCTTGACCCATCTGTGGAAATTTGGCGTTTGCTTGAAGAAACAGCAGAAGTCGGCTGCAGGCTCACTGAAATGTTGATGTGCCCGCAGCCGCTCTGTATTTGATCCGTGATAAGGAAAAAGTTTTCCTTCCCGGGGGGAGGTTACTTTTTGACGATGTAGTCGATTGCCTGCTGGACGGTGCCGATTTTCTCAGCGTCTTCGTCGGGGATCTGTACATCAAATTCGTTCTCGAGCTCCATGATCAGCTCAACGGTGTCGAGTGAGTCGGCGCCGAGGTCATCGGAAAATTTGGATTCCGGCTTGATCTGGTCTTTGTTGACGCCCATTTTGCTGACGATAATGTCGTATACTTTGTCCTTGATTTCTGCTTCCGTCATGGTGTTTCTCCGTGGTTGGTTGTTGTGTTGATAAAAAGGCGAATAAAAAAAATGTCTTTCAATATACAAAGAAAAAAATCGTACTCAAACAGAAGCGGTCTTACATGACCATTCCTCCGCTGATGTTGATGACTTCACCGGTGATATAGGCTGAATGGTCGCCGGCAAGGAACGATACCACATCAGCAACATCGTCGGGGGAGCCGAATCTGCTCAGGGGGATGGCTTCCAGCATTTTCTGACGGACATCCTCAGACAGGGCATCGGTCATTTTTGAAGAGATGAATCCGGGAGCAACAGCGTTGACGCGGATGTTGCGGGAAGCGAGTTCCTTTGCCACCGATTTGGTGAAGGAGATAACCCCGCCTTTTGAAGCGGCATAGTTTGCCTGGCCGGCATTGCCCATGAGGCCGATGATGGAGGCTATATTGACAATTGACCCGGAGCGCTGCTTCATCATGATGCGGCTGACCGCTTTGGTGCAGGCGAAGGTGCCTTTCAGGTTGACACTGAGCACTGCGTCCCAGTCCTCTTCGCTCATGCGCATGAGAAGTCCGTCGCGGGTGATGCCCGCATTGTTGACGAGAATATCTATCGTCCTGTTGTGTCGGCAATGTCGTTGAAGGCTTTCTGGACGGCGTCAGCATCGGTCACATTGAGTTCAAAGCACCAGACTTTCCTTCCTGCTTTTTTGACTCCTTCTGCAGTTTCGGCAAGCCAGTCTTCCTTGATGTCGCAGAGGACGATGTCGGCTCCTCCTCTGGCAAGATTCCAGGCGATTGCCTGCCCTATTCCACGGGCGGCTCCGGTAATGACAGCTGTTTTTCCTTCAAACATATCTGGTGTCGTTAGTTGTTAAGAGAGAATGTTCTGTACGCTTTCGGCTGTGTCTACGCCCGAGAGTGAGGCATTGCGGTTGATGCGTTTGATGAGCCCCTGCAGGACTTTCTGCGGCCCTACTTCAACAAATTCGGTTGCACCGGCTGTTGCCATTGTTTCAATGGACTGTGTCCAGAGCACGGAACTGGTGAGTTGCAGCAGCAGGTTTTTCCTGATTTCTGCTGCGTCGGTTACCAGTTTCGCTACGGCGTTCATGCAGACGGGGATTGACGCGTCGCGGAACTCAACAGACTCAAGCGCTTTTGCGAGCTCGGCTTCTGCCGGTCGCATGAGGGGAGAGTGGAACGCTCCTGATACAACAAGTTCCTTGGCCATTCTTGCCCCTTTGGCGGGAGCGAGTTCAACTGCTTTTTTGACGGCTGGAATATCGCCTGAAATGACAATCTGCCCGGGAGAATTGAAGTTGGCTGCCTGTACGATCCCCTCTTTGGAGGCTTCGGCGAGAAGTCCTTCAAGTTCACCCTCTGCCATACCGATGATTGCGGCCATGGTGCCGGGGTTCTCTTTTCCTGCGTTCCGCATCAATTCACCGCGGCGGGCTACAATGCGGAGGGCATCGGCAAAGCTGATGGCTCCTGCAAAGCAGAGTGCGCTGTATTCGCCAAGGCTGTGGCCTGCCGCCATTGCTGCCCCGCCGCTCCCATTGCTCTTAATCAGTGCGGCTGCAGCCATGCTGTGGAGAAATATTGCGGGCTGGGTCCGGTTGGTCTGGCGGAGCTCCTCTTCAGTACCGGAGAACATGACATCGGTGATGCGGTAGCCGAGCAGCTCATTTGCCTGCTCCATCAGGTCGCGGGCGACGGGAAAGCTGTCGTAGAGGTCGCGGCCCATGCCGCAGTATTGAGAGCCCTGTCCGGGAAAAACAAATGCTTTCATGAAAGAGAGTGGTTCAAGTGTGTTGTTCAGAGTGGTGGCAGTTACTGCCACTTGACATAAACGCCGCCCCATGTGTAGCCTGCGCCGAAGCTGCAGAGCACAAGGTTTGAGCCCGGGTGCAGTTTGTTTTCTTCATCAAGTTCGGCAAGGCATATTGGTATTGTGCCTGCTGTGGTGTTACCGTAGCGGGCAACATTGGATATGAACTTGTCGCTGCTGATGCCCATCCGCTCGGCTGTTGCGCTTATGATTCGTTGATTTGCCTGATGCGGCACAAGCCACGAAACATTCTCTGCTGTCAAGCCGTTGCGTTCCATGATTTCGACGGCAACATTGGCCATTGAGGTTACTGCCGATTTGAAAACCATACGGCCGTCCTGATAGATATAGTGCAGGTGGTCGTCAACGGTTTGGTGGGTTGCNGGATGAAGGCTTCCTCCGCCNTTCATGAGCAGGTGGTCTTTTCCGCTTGTGCCGTCGCAGTACATGCGGTTGTCGAGCACGCCGCAGCCTTCTGTTGTTGCAGGCTCCAGAATGACGCCTCCGCCTCCGTCTCCAAAGAGAATGGCTGTGGAGCGGTCTGTGTAGTCAATGACGGATGACATTTTGTCGGCCCCGATGACCATCACTTTTTTATGGGCACCCGACTCAATGAAGCGCGAGCCGGTGTTGAGTGCGAAGAGAAATCCCGAGCAGGCTGCGTTGAGGTCGAAAGCCCATGCGTTGCCTGCTCCGATAATGTCCTGCACAAGGCATGCGGTTGATGGAAAGAGCATGTCGGGGGTCATTGTGGCAACAATGATCAGGTCAAGTTCTTCGGCCTTCATCCCCCGCTTTTCAAGGAGCTGCCGGGCTACTTCGCCGCAGATGTATGATGTCGCTTTTTCCGGGTCGCGGAGAATGCGGCGTTCGCTGATGCCTGTTCTTGTGCGTATCCACTCGTCGTTTGTGTCGAGCATACGCTCGAGGTCGAGGTTGCTGAGTATGCCGTCTGGGAGATATTTGGCTGTTGCCGTAATTGCAGCGTTCATCTGTCGGGTGTGGTTGTGTTCTGCCGGCTTGAATAGGTTTTTCTGCAGTGTCGGCCCGGCCTTACCCTGCAGAGTGGTGATGACCTTCCGGGGTGCTTACTGTCCTGAAAGCACCTCGGCTATATGCTGGTTGACTTTTCTCTCAATCATGTGCCCGGCCATGAAGATCATGTTCTTGATTGCCCGTGATGATGAACGGCCGTGGCCGACTATGGAGATGCCGTCAACGCCCAGGAACGGCACTCCTCCGACCTCTTCCACATCAAAGGATTTGAACATCCCTTTGAACATGGCGGTGGTGACTGCCGCGGTTTTTTCGTCCATTCCGCCGGAAGCAACTGTGCTGCCGAGGGCGCGCTTGAAGAGGGTTCCGAGAAATTCGGGTATGCTTTCGCCGAACTTGAGGATGGTGTTTCCTACAAGACCGTCGCAGACTACGATGGTGGCTTTTCCTTTGAGGATATCGTGCCCTTCAATGTTGCCGATGAAGTTGATTTTCCCGTGCCCGTCAGCTTCTTTGAGAAGATTGTATGCCTGTTTGAGGGTATCTGACCCTTTGCCTTCCTCTTCACCGATATTGAGGAGGCCGACCTGCGGCTGCTCAATGCCGGCGGCGTACTTCTGGTAGATGGAAAGCATTTCGGCAAACTGCAGGAGATTTTCCGGTTTGCAGTCAACATTTGCTCCGACATCGACGATGTTGGTCAGCCCCTCTTCCTGCAGTCTCGGAAAATATGCGTAGATGGTGGGGCGGAGCACTCCGGGGAGCCGACCCAGCACAAAAAGGGACGCAGCCATCTGGGCTCCCGTGTTGCCCGCGCTGACAAATGCGTCGGCCTCTTTTGTTTTGCACAGATGAAGGCCTCTGACCAGCGATGAATTCTGTTTTGTCTTGACGGCTGTGGCGGGCACATCGTCCATGGTGACCACTTCAGGAGCATGCAGGAAGCGTAGGTTCAGTCCATCTGTCTCCTCCCGGGCAAGCATGGGTTCAACGATTTCCGCCTGGCCTATAAGGACAACTTCAAACTTGTTGCCGCCCTCTTTCAGCGCCTGGATTGTTCCCTCTATCACGCATGCCGGGGCGTTGTCTCCGCCCATGGCATCAACAGCAATGGTCAGCATTGTGGGGTGGTCTCTAAATGGTTTTTTCAGCTGTTCGCAGCTTTTGCGACGACGGCTCTTCCGCGGTAGTGGCCGCAGTGGCGGCATGCACGGTGAGGGAGGGTCGGTTCGCCACAGTTGGGGCAGTTGACGGTGGTTGCCGCTTTGGTACGCGCGTTGAACTGGGCCCGCCGTTTGTCCCTTCTGGATTTGGATACTTTGGCTTTCGGATGTGCCATGGTAGTCTTCTTGAGTTATATGTGTCAGTTAACGATAGTTCTGTTTCAGTTTAGCCAGGCTTTCGTGCCAGGGGCTGGTACTGTTTTTTTCTTCCTTTTCTTCCTTTTCTTCCTTTTCACCGCCTGTATAGAGCCTGCAGTCAGGGTTTGCGGTGCAGGTCACCTTCATTGGCACAGAGAGCAGCAGCGTTTCCCGGACATCTTCCGTCAGGTCTATGCTGACAGCTGTGCGGTCGAGCTGTCTGTACTCGTCACGCCTTGTTTCTTCGTCCTCTTCATCCCGGGAGCACCCGTCTGTATTGCAGTACATGCGCCAGGATCCGCTCATGCTTACCTTTACCGGAGCCAGGCAGATGTCGCATGGTATTTCGCCCGTGGCATCTGTTGTCAATGTCAGCATCAATTCGCTGCCATTCTTTTGGGTAACCGCCCTGACTCTGATCTCATCTGTGAAGCCGGACTCAGCAAGTTTCGGGTCGTTGAAGTCTTCTGCCCGACAGGTAAAATCAAAGACGCAGGCGCCTTCGGTGATGGCCGCTGTGCGGATTTCTATCAGTGCGTTCCCGGTCTGCATATTGTTCTCTTTTCAGTAAAAGAACACCAATGTACAAAATATTCAGGCAAAACGAAAAGATGTTCCCGCCCGCTCCTGAAGGGGGTTTGCGGGGTCGGATCAAACTGAAAAAAGCAGAAGGACCATGGGGTCTTCTGCTTTTTTCCAGAGCTCCGCGAGTAGGACTCGAACCTACAACCCTGCGGTTAACAGCCGCATGCTCTACCATTGAGCTATCGCGGAATGCGATTTCCTTTCTTTCTCCCCCTCTTTTTTGGAGAGGGGTGGTAAATATACATCTGTTTTTTTTATTTCCAAGGCGATCGTCATATTTTTCTTCCTCTCTTTTCCCGCCTTGAATCTCTGCCTTTTAGGTGTTACCATATCTATGGTACGAATGATACGGTGAGCCACTGACATGGCTCTTTTGCGCAATGCACTTTTATGAATGAATGGAACAGAGGGGAGAGTTGTGATGATGAGAGCGCGATACGGATTGTTTTTTTGTCGCCTTCCGCTGCTTGCGGGGGTTATGGCCATGCTGCTTCTTGTTGGATGCGCCCGACAGGCGGGATCGCCCGAATCGGTTGCGAAGTTGATGAATACGGTGTGGAGGGCTGTTGAGGTTGATGGGCAGAGGGTGGAGTTCCTTCCGGGACAGAAGCTTGATGTTTCTCTTGTGATGCACCGGACAGGTGCTGTCAGAGGGGCAACAGGGTGCAACAATCTTTCCGGCAGTTTCTCGCAGAAGAGCGACAGGCTCAGCTTTTCTTCTCTCANAACAACACGCATGGCAGGACCGAAGAAGCTGATGGTGCGTGAACGGCTGTTTCTTCAGGCTTTGCGCAGGACTGCGGGCTGGTCGGTGTCGGGNCGGACCCTGACGCTTTACGATGATATGGGCTCCCGTGTTGCGCGGTTTATGGCTGTTGGCGGTCGTTGAGAATCGGGAACCCGGGAGTCTTCCGTTGCGTTCTTTCTGATATGACCTTGTTGCGGTATGGCTGGTGTTTTTTATATATTCATGTATGACAGTGCCGTGAGGCTTGAACTTTTTGATTTTTTTTGCGATGCCTGAACCGGTCATGAACCTGTGTTCACTACTCTTCCTTCTTCTTTCCTCTGCCCAGCTTTCAAGCGGGACGGAACCGGGGAGTGGTGCATTGTAAAGTTCGATGTCAAACTGGACAGAAAGAACATTATTCAGGCTGCCTCTCTTTTCAGGGAGGTGGCTTTTTTTTTGAAACGGAAAACCGAAGAAGGGTGACTGGCATGAAAACGATGAATTTCAGGAAGTATTCCGCCTATCCGGCGGTTCCCATAGAGGGCCGTACCTGGCCCGACAACAGAATTGAGGCTGCTCCGGTCTGGTGCAGTGTGGATCTTCGTGACGGCAATCAGGCGCTTCCTGTGCCGATGAGTGTGGAGGAGAAGGTGGCGATGTTCCGGCTGCTTGTCTCTGTGGGATTCAAGGAAATAGAGGTTGGTTTCCCTTCCGCCTCGGCGACGGAGTTTGCCTTTGTCCGCAGGCTGGTGGAGGAGCAGCTCATACCTGATGATGTGACCATCCAGGTGCTGACTCAGGCCCGGGAACATTTGATCCGCCGCAGTTTTGAGGCGATCAGCGGTGCCGCCAATGCCATTGTGCATATGTATAATTCCACCTCTACCCTGCAGCGTGATGTGGTGTTCCGTAAAAGCCGTGAGGAGATCAAGGCCATTGCTGTTGAGGGTACGCACCTCTGCCGGCAGCTGAAGGATGAGAGCGGCAGTGCCGGTATCAGGTTTGAGTACAGTCCGGAGAGTTTTACGGGGACGGAACTTGATTATGCTCTTGAGGTCTGTCATGCCGTTATGGAGGCATGGGGTGCTTCGGCAGACAATCCTGTTATTCTGAACCTTCCCTCGACGGTTGAAATGTCTCTTCCTAATATGTATGCCGACCGCATTGAGTGGTTCTGCAGGAACATCATGGACCGAGGTGCGGCAATCATAAGCGTTCATGCCCATAATGACCGTGGTACGGCGGTTGCAACGGCCGAACTTGCCCTGCTTGCCGGTGCCGACAGGATTGAGGGGGCGCTGTTCGGAAATGGTGAGCGGTGTGGGAATATGGATATTGTAACCATGGCGCTGAATCTGTTTACACAGGGGGTCGATTCGGGTCTTGATTTTTCGGATCTTCCTTATATCCGCGAGGTCTACCGCCGGTGTACCCGTATGGATGTTCATCCCCGTCACCCGTATGCCGGAGATCTGGTCTATACTGCGTTTTCGGGTTCGCATCAGGATGCCATCAGCAAGGGGATGAAGGCCCACGGAAGTCATGGCGATGGGTTGTGGGATGTGCCGTATCTGCCGATTGATCCGGGCGATGTGGGTTGCTCATACGAGGCAATTGTGCGCATCAACAGCCAGTCGGGAAAGGGTGGCGTGGCTTTTGTGCTTGAAAAGGATTATGGGATCCAGATTCCCAAATGGATGCAGCCTGATTTTGCGTGGGAGGTGCAGGCGCTTGCCGACAGGACGGGGGAGGAGCTGTCGCCCCAACGGATTCATGAACTGTTTCTGGATGGATTCGTGAGGCTTCGCCAGCCTTCTGTGTCTCTGAAAAAATGTACGATCAGCTGGGCTGATTCGGTGCAGCTGGAGAGCGGTGAGGCGGCAACGCTTATCAGGGCTGAGGTGGAGGTGGATGGTTCCCTGATCAACTTTGATGCCACCGGCAATGGACCGCTTGATGCTTTTGTGAAGGGATTTGGAGAGAAAAGCAGCATATCCATCCGTGTTGACGAGTATGCCGAGCATGCCATTGGTCACGGTTCCGGGGCGGAAGCTATTGCCTATGTCCGGATTGTTTGTGATGATGGTCGCAGCGCATGCGGTGCCGGAGTGGATTCCAATATCAGCCTTGCATCCATCAGGGCGACCCTCAGCGCCCTGAACCGCCTTTCCTGAATAAAAAAAACAGTCGTCGGTGGAGGGCGTAAACCGATGGCTGTTTTTTGTACCTTAGTATCAAAGAGTACTTCCATAGTAGTATATCAACACAATTCAGTGGTGCCGCACCGGGTTTCCCAAAATGATGAAACGCGTCACAATAGCTCTTCTTCTTCTTCTGGCGGTCATCCCTTCCAGCTGTGCATCTCCTCCTGAATCGGGCAGGATGCGCGTTGTTGTCTCCATTCAGCCGCTGGCATGGTTTGTTGAACGGGTTGCCGGCAATCGTGCTGAAGTAAGGGTTATGGTGCCCCCGGGTGGCAATCCTCATACCTATGAGCCGTTGCCGCGCCAGATGACGATGCTGGCTGAAACAGCCTTGTTCGTGAAAGCGGGTTCGGGAGTTGAATTTGAGCTTGACTGGATGGAGCGATTCATGAAGATGAACCCTTCGCTGACAGTGTGCGACGCTTCCAGCGGTGTGGCTATTCTCCCTATGGAGGAGGGTCATGGCCATCGGCACGGCTCCTCCCCTCATCGCCTTGATCCCCATTACTGGCTTGATCCCCGGAACGGAATGTTGATGGCCGACACCATTGCGGGAGCACTCTCAAAGGAGGATCCGCTGAACAGTGATGTCTATCGGGAAAATGCGCAAAGGCTGAAGGGGGAGCTGGAGGCGTTGGACGCCTTTATTCGCGGAAAGCTTCAGGGGGTTTCCGGCAGGAGCTTTCTGGTCTTTCATCCTGCCTGGGGGTATTTTGCCCACGCCTACGGGCTCCAACAGATTGCGGCAGAGGAAGAGGGTAAAAGTCTGACGCCCCGGCAGATGGAGCGGGTGATACTGCAGGCCCGGGAGGCTGGCATTACAGTGGTGTTTGTGTCGCCTCAATTCAGCACGGCACAGGCTGAAACCATTGCGCGGGGTATCGGTGGGGTGACGAAGAGTGTTGATCCGCTGGCTTTTTCCTACGATGAAAATCTTCGTGCCGTGACAGCGGTATTTCTGGAGGGGGGCGGGTGAGCGGGCCCGTGATTGTCTGCGACCGTCTTGCCGTCCGGCTGGGTGGGACTCAAGTGCTCAATAGGCTGACACTGTCAGTGTTTCAAGGGGATTTTCTTGGCATTGTGGGGCCGAATGGCGGGGGGAAAACGACACTCCTGCGGGTTATTCTCGGGCTGCAGCGACCGACAGAGGGGTCTGTCAGGGTCTTTGGCTCTGAGCCGGGCTCTCAGCCGAAGAGGACGGGGTATGTGCCCCAGCGGCTTTTTTTTGACCGCGATTTTCCACTGAGTGTCGGTGGTCTGGTGCTGATGGGGCGTCTGTCCCGCCGGCGGCTCTTCCGCCCATATGGGAATCGGGACAGGCAGGCAGTTGAGGAGGCTCTTCACACCGTCGGGCTTGGGGACCTCCGCGACCGTCAGGTCGGCGCACTGTCGGGCGGGGAGCTTCAGCGTGCGCTTATTGCCCGGGCGTTGGCGGGCGAACCTGAACTGCTTCTGCTTGATGAGCCGACAACGAGTATTGATCCTGCCATGAAGTCCAGCGTCTATGATCTTCTCGACAGCCTCAGGGGGCGGATGACCATTGTGATGGTCAGTCATGACACAGGAGTCATTACGAAGCATGTGACGAGGATTGCCTGTCTCAACTGCACGCTCGACATGCATGAAGAGGGCTCCTCCCTCAAGCGGGCTCCTATGGGCGATTTCTATGACTACCCGGTTGACGCCATTCTCCATAACCGCCCGAAGTCAGAGGGGAGCGAACCATGAGCGAAACACTGTTCGGCGGGATTCTTGCTTTTGAGTTTATGCAGAACGCCATTCTTGCTGCGCTGCTTTCAAGCATCGCCTGCGGAATCATCGGTACCTTTGTGGTGGTGAAAAGAATCGGCTTTATCAGCGGTGGGATTGCCCATACGGCATTCGGCGGTATCGGTCTTGGTTACTACCTGGGAGTGAACCCGCTTCTCGGGGTCATTCCTTTCAGCCTTGCTGCTGCCCTCGGCATAGGGATTCTTGGCAAAAAGCTGAAAGTTTCGGAAGATACGGCCATCGGCACCTTCTGGGCGGCCGGCATGTCTCTGGGTGTTATCCTCATCGGTCTGACGCCGGGCTATGCGCCTGACCTGTTCAGTTATCTTTTTGGAAACATCCTGACGGTGCCCTCCGGTGATCTCTTGATGATCATGCTGCTCGATCTGCTTATTGTGGGGGTGGTGCTGCTTCTCAACAGGGAGTTTCTGGCTATCTGTTTTGATGAGGAGTATGCCGAAGTGTCGGGGCTGAAAAGCACGGCGCTTTATCTGCTTCTGCTCTCTCTGATTGCGCTGACGGTGGTGGTTATGGTAAGAGTTGTGGGTATTGTCATGGTGATTGCCCTGCTGAGCATTCCTGCCGCCATTGCCCGGAATTTCAGCCGTTCCATCCCTTCAATGATGGTAATGGCAACCGTTCTCTCCTTTCTTTTCAGTCTTGCCGGACTGGCTCTTTCCTACATGTTCGACCTTGCATCGGGGGCTACCATCATTCTTGTGGCAGCCTCCGCATTTTTTCTGGTGCAGGGTTGGCATTTTCTCAGCGCAGGGCGGCAGGGACGATGAGAACCGGGCACCGGGACCGTCGAACAACTCCTTCCGATACGCTGCCGATCAGCAGGTGGAACAGAGCGCCATGGCCGTGTGAGCCCATGACAATCATGTCCGCGTTGCTCTTCATGTGTTCACTGATGATGCATTCCACTTCGTCGCCGGCAACCGTTATGGCTGTTGTCGGTATGCCTTGAGCCCGNAGCGGTTCGGCAATGCCCTGAAGGCGTTCGCCGTCGGTTGGNGGTTCTCCCTCCGGCAGGGGATCACCTCCGGCGGGGAGNGTTACAATCTCTGTTTCGGGGTAGAGGTCGAGGGCCGGTGAAACCGGAGGGTGTACATGGAGCAGAATCAATTCTGCCTTGAGNGCATCTGCCAGTCTGGCGGCTTCCTTGACGACCGGNTCGGTCAGTTCTGAAAAATCGATTGCTGCAAGCAGTTTCATGATGTCGGGTCTTTTGTTCTGCCGNGAGGAGACCAGGTGCGATCCCGCTCTTCGGGGGTGTTGATATTCAGNGTGGCTTCGGCTGATATGGCCTGAAGTCTGGTGATGCGAGAGGTTTCAAGGAAGCTGGCGGGAGAGTTGATGGCNGCAGCGTGTCGGAGGAGAAGCCGTGTTCGGGATTTTGGCTCGTAACAGGCAGCCATCGGTTCAGGCCTGCCGCTTTCGGGACTGCAGAGAGCGGTCGCAAAACGGAAGGGGTTCCGTTCATCGATAAGCTGCTGAACAGTTACTCCATCAAGAAAGGGGAGATCACAGGCAAGCATGATCCATGCCGAATCGGGGTTGTGTTTCTGTGCAGAAAGCAGTCCGCCGAGGGGTCCGATATCCAGATAGCTGTCGGTCAGTATCGGAATGCCGAATTCAGCGTACTGCCCCCCCGGCAGGAGATGAGCACTTCACTGCAGAATGGCTTGAGAAGTTCTGCTGTATGAACCAGTTGATTGCTGTCATGGTATCGGAGAAGGGCCTTGTCTGTTCCCATTCGGGAGCTTCTGCCTCCTGCCGCCACAATGGCGGAGAGGGGAACCTTTTCCGCTGCCCGCTGGATCAGGTGGCCGACAATGAAGTCGGCAATGGCGGGTGCATCGTTCCGGTTGAACACGGGAATGCCCGGGATGGGGGAAGAGCCGGGGGAGTCGGGAAAGACGAACGCGACAATATTGGTGAGAGAGCCGTCGGCGACATAGTCGAGGATTGTCTGTCCGGCGTCGACCATGATGATTTTCGGGAGAGGAAGCTCCTTGAGTCCCTCAACAAGCAGGATGTCGCAGTCGAGGAATGCCTGCCGTTCAAGCGTTTCCTCTTTTGGCCCCGCGATGAGAGCTGTTTTTTCGGGATCTGAAATCATGACGGTATGAGCTCCCGCCGAGGTGGCAAGTTCGGAGTCTTTGCCTTTGCGGTCAATGTCGAACCGATGGCAGCCGTGCTTGTAATATCCTACACTGAGCCGTTCGGAGAGAATACGGATAAGGGCTGTTACCAGTGTTGTTTTGCCTGAACCTGACCAGCCTGAAAAGGCGAGCTCAAAAGGATGGAAAAGCATGGTGTTCATGGGCGTTGCGGGCGGCAGCCAAAGAAATTGCACTTCCTCTTCTTACGGAAGTGCTGAAGGGACAAAGTGGTTACGGGTGCAGATGCTGCATCATGCGTTTTGGGGTGCGTTTCTCTCCCGCAATCATCACAAGGGCGGCAACGACGCCGGGTACCCAGCCGAAAACAGTGAGAAGGCCGGTCAGCATGATTGTCCCGGCTTCCTTGTTCATGACAGCGGCAGGAGGAAGAACGACTGCAAGCATAAGTCTTTTGATGTCCATGGGATGCTCCGGAATAATTGGTTTGGTTGACTGCATTACAGACATAAATTTACCATATAAAGCGACAACAATCAATGCTTTTAAGCCAGCAGCCAGCCCCTCGGTTGTGAGGCTTTCTGTATCCGAATAGCCACATTCTTGCTTTTTGTATTGAAAATAGTAAATTAATGTCCCTTCAGAACAATCCCTGCAGATAACGGGACTGCTCGAACTATCGTGAACATAAATGCAATCATCTTGGTGAATACCGTTCATCCTGACACGGTGCCTGATGCGTTTGACGAGGTTATTGACGAACCAAACTTCAATAATTTCAATACCTCGCCGGATCCTCCCAGCCCGTACGCTGACCTTGAAAAAAAGTACCGAAAAAACCGCTTCAACAAGAGCCGTACCCGACAGACGGGAGATTTTCAGAGTGGTCAGCAGAAGCAGTCAGCTTCCTCGTCAAAAAGCGCTGACGGCAACAGAGTCCAGAAACGAAAATCCAGAAAGAAACCTTCTTCGAAAGCGGCCCGCCCCTCTTCCGGGCGTCGCCGAGCCTGAGTCTGCCTCCAATGATACCGTGATTCCATGTTCAGCCGCACCTGCGGCTGCCTGCGTGAGCTGTTTGAACTCTTCACTGAAGATGCGTAGCTTGCAGTGTCCACGAAACCAGAACCTCCCCCGACATTGCAGGAGTCAACCATGGTGCTGATCAGTCGTTTTATCCGTCTCATTGAAGGTCATGCCGAATCACTCTCTCTTCTCTGGGTGGAAACAATCCGCTCGAATCCTCTGACTGCAGGGTATGCGAAGCTGTCGAAACAGCAGCTGCATGACATTGTCTACAGCCGTTTCCGCCGGCTTGGCGGCTGGATGGAAAAAAATGAGGGGGTTGACAGAGAGATAGCCCGCGAATTCATTGAAACCTGGACAGGAACGGGCGGCATCGGGCATAAAGGTCAGTGAGATGGTTTATTCGCTGATGCTTGAGCGCGATATGCTGTGGCGTTATATTCTTGATGAGGGTATTGTTGCCGAGGGCATTGACTTGAACCGGGCGATTGAGTTTTCCGGAAGGCTCAACTATTTTTATGAGAAAGCGGTCTATTTTGCTGTTGTCGGTCATGAGAACTACGCAGGCCCCACTGATGCAGACAGGGACGAGGGTTTTTTTGACAGCATTTTTGAGGGCTTCAAGCATTGGATTGTCATTCAGTAACCACTGCCGGGGAGCGTCATGACTTCATCCGCAGAAAGGCCGTTTGAAGTTCAGGCCCACAGGGGCGGCCGGTTGTTCTTTCCTGAAAATACCCTGCAGGCATTCTGCTCTGCGGCAGACCTCGGCTTCAGGGTTGTTGAACTTGACCTGCATGTTTCCCGCGACCGACGGATTGTGGTTGCCCATGACCCGCTCTTGCCTTCAGGCAAGAACCTGAAAGGATCGGGTTGTTCCCGTCAACGGATTTTTTCCCTCACCTACTCTCGTATTGCCGGGTACGACTGTGGCATGCCTCACCCCGATTTTCCACTCCAGCAGCGCATTGCCGCCGCTCCTCCATTGCTTTCCGATGTTTTTGCTTGTGTTGAGGGCCATATGGCCGATTCGGGATCAGGAGGGGAAATGGTCTATAATCTTGAAATAAAGTCATGGCCACAGAGAGATGGTATTTTCCATCCTCCGCCACGGGATTATGCGGCTCTTGTACTCGGCGTTGTAAGGGATGCGGGAATGCTCCACCGGGTCCGCCTCCAATCATTTGACTTAAGGGTCGTTCGTGAAGTCTACCGGCAGGCTCCTGATGCGGCTTGCGGGCTGCTTGCAGAAAAAGCATCGTCCATTCGCCCCGCTCTTCGCCGTCTCGGCTTTACCCCCCGCTGGCTCAACCCCCACTCCACCCTCGCCACCCGCCGCCTTGTCCGGCAGCTCCACGCCCGCGGCATGCGTGTGATTCCCTGGACAGTCAACACCCCCGAAGAGGCCAGCCGGCTGAGGGCTATAGGCGCCGACGGCATCATTACCGATGTTGCCGATGGGGGCAAGAGTTGGGGCAGAGTTGGGGAAAGAGTTGGGGACACTCATGACTGAGTGTACTAATTAGTACACTCAGTCATGAGTGTCCCCAACTCTCACTCAGTCATGAGTGTCCCCAACTCTTGGGAGGGGGGTGGGTTGTTTTTGTTTGGGGGGATTGGTATTTAGTATTGCTTGCTTTGGTAACCCTCTTTTTTTGTTTCCTATGCCATTTACCCATCTGGACGGGGACGGTAATGTCTCTATGGTTGATGTTTCTTCGAAGCCGGGGACGCTGCGGACTGCGCGGGCTTCGGGTTGGATTTCATTGAGCCCTGAAACGCTCCGGCTGCTTTCGACTGAGGCGCTGCCGAAGGGTAATGTGCTGACTGCTGCGAAGGTTGCGGCCATTCAGGCGGCGAAGGGTACGGCTCATATCATTCCGCTTTGCCATCAGCTGAACCTGTCGTGGGTTGATGTGCGTTTTGAGGTTCAGCCGGGCCGTATTGCCATTTTTGCCACTACCCGTACGAAGGAGGCGACGGGGGTGGAAATGGAGGCTCTGACAGCGGTTTCTGTTGCTGCACTTACAATTTACGATATGTGCAAGGCTGTGGATAAAGCTATGGAGATCGGCGGAATCCGTCTTGATATGAAGAGTGGGGGCAAAACTGATTTTTCGGATGCTTACCGCCCGAGAACTTCAATTCTGGTGCTTTCAGATTCCATTGCTGCGGGAGGTGGCGAGGACCGTTCGGGTGAGCTTCTCCGGGAGGGAATGGAGCGTGCGGGTTGTGAGGTTTCCGAGGTTCGCATCATTCCCGATGAGCCGGAGCAGATCAGTGCGGCAGTGGAGGGCTGGAGGGCTGCGGGGGTTGAGTTGATCCTGACAACGGGAGGGACGGGCCTGGGGCCGCGTGATGTGACGGTTGATACCATTGTTCCGAAATTTTCCCGGACGCTTCCGGGTATTGAGGCTGCGTTGTTCAACTGGGGACAGACCAAAACAAGAACTGCTATGCTTTCGCGGCTGGCTGCGGGCATGATAGGGAGTTCAATGGTGGTCTGCATTCCTGGAAGCGCGGGCGCGGCCCGTGACGCTCTGGAGGTGCTGGTGCCTTCGGTGTTTCATGCTTTTTCCATGATGAAAGGGGAGGGCCACTGATGATTGATGTAGAAGAGGCGCGTCGTCTTGTCCGGCAGCGTGCGCTGCGCTTTGGGGGGGTTGAGCAGTGCCCTCTTGGGATGCTTGCGGGTCGTGTACTTGCGGGGGATGTTGTGGCGCCTTTCGGGCTGCCGCGGTTTACGAATTCGGCAATGGATGGCTTTGCTGTCCGTTGGGAGGATATAGAGGGGTGTACTCCGGAGTGCCCGGTGATGCTGAGGGTGACGGATGACATTCCAGCCGGAAGCAGTGCTTCGGGGCAGCTCACTCAGGGGACTGCTGCCAGAATAATGACGGGGGCGCCTCTGCCTGCTGGTGCGGATACGGTTGTGCCGTTTGAATTTACAAGCGGCTTTGAGGGTGAGGAGGTGACTGTGTTCCGGCTGCCTTCCCGAAATGGCAATGTCCGTTATGCGGGAGAAGAGATTCCTGAGGGGGAACGGGTGCTTTTGGAAGGGAGCGTGGTGAGTCCGTCTGAAATTGCTGTGCTGGCTTCTCTCGGCTATGATTCTGTTTCAGTCTGCACGCTTCCTGCGCTTTCAATTGTTGTTGTTGGCGATGAGCTGCAGTCTCCGGGAGAAGGGGTGTCGGATGCGGAGATTTATGATTCCAACAGCTTCATGCTGCAGGCTGCCTGCCGCTCGATCGGCATTGAGCCTTGCAGCGTCCGCCATGCGGTGGATGACAGGGTGGCGGTTTCAAGTGCTCTTGCGGCGGCTATGGCGGAGGCGGATCTGGTTGTGAGCGTTGGAGGGATTTCAACGGGGGAGTACGATTTCGTTCGCGAGGAGCTGGAGCGGCTTGGTGTCAGCCAGCATTTCTGGACTGTTGCCCAGAAGCCGGGGAAGCCGGTCTATTTCGGATCACGGGATGGACGCGGGGTGTTTGCTTTGCCGGGTAATCCGGTTTCGGCTCTGGTCTGTTTTATGGAGTATGTTGTTCCTGCAATAATGCTTATGCAGGGAAGAGCAGAGCCGGGCCGGCTGCAGGCTGTTCTTGACTCACCCTTTCCGGCCGACAGAAAACGCTACCGGTTTCTGCCGGGCCGGCTCCGTGAAGAGGACGGGCGTCTGTTCTGCAGTGTGACGGAAAAGATTGAGTCGCATATGATTTCCTCTCTGGTGGGCTCCAACTGCATCATTGAGTGTTCCCCGTCTGCTGAACCACTTCCTGCCGGCTCTCTTGTCTTCTGTTCGCAACTTCCCTGGGCCGGGCTGCTGTAGCACGGCCTTCCGGGTCTCTTATTGCCCCAGTTCGCGTGAGCGGGTGGCTGCGGCTGCAACCGCGTCAACAAGAGTGGCGCGGATGTTGCGCTCATCCATCACTTTCAGCCCGGCTTCGGTAGTGCCTCCCGGTGTGGTGACCTGACGGATGAGCTCTTCAGGGCTTTTGTCTCCATTGAGTACCATTCTGGCGGCCCCCAGCATGGTCTGTGCTCCAAGCAGCAACGCCTGTTCACGGGTGAGGCCGCACTGCACTCCGCCCTCGGCAAGTGAGGCGAGAATGTGGAACATATAGGCCGGGCCGCTGCCGGAGAGAGCCGTTGCTGCATCCATCTGTGATTCTTCCAGAAGTGCGACCCGTCCAATGGCACCAAGCAGGCTGCTGACTATGTCGCTGTCCCGGGTGGTTGCATTCTTTCCTCTACAGAGGGCGCTCATCCCTTCTCCAAAAAAGGCCGGTGTGTTGGGCATGACCCTTATGACGCGGGTTTCATCCGAAGTGTTCTCCCTGATGAATTCCGTGGAGATTCCTGCGGCTACGCTGACAAGCAGATGGCTTGGGGAGAGTGATGGACGCAGTTCGTCAAGAACTTCCTGTATCTGATAGGGCTTGACGGCCAGAATGATGACTGTGGAGCCTTTGGCAAGTTCGGCGGGTGAAGTGCATGGGGTGAGGCCGTAAGCGGAGGCAAGTGGACGGAGGGCTTCGGGGTCGCGGTCGAAGCCGAGGAGGGTCGTTTCTTTTCTGGAACTGAGGCCGGCAATGATGGCACTGGCGATCCGTCCTGTTCCTATGAACCCGATATGAAGGGTGCTCATGGGGTCGTTGTTGTAGTGTTAGCGGTAGCGGAGTTTCAGTGCGAGAATGAGCATGAGCAGAATGAGGGAGAAGCTGTTGGCGGCAATCATCGGGAGGTCGCCTTGTGCGAGACCATAGAGCAGCCAGAGGATAATTCCCGTGTTCATGGCTATCGCCCAGACGAGACTGATGTCGCGCGTCTGGCGTGTCGAGAGGATTTTGATTGCCTGCGGCAGCAGTGCCAGCGTGGTGATGATGCCGGCGGCATAGCCGAGAAACTCGTTCGGAAACATGATGCGCTGTTTATTGTTGCAATCAAGATACACTCCCGCCCTGAGATTCCCGAATTCTCGTGAACGGAAAAAGGCGGGAATTGCTTCCCGCCTTTTTCCGTTCGTTATGCAAGGAGTCTTACCTGCTCTGTTCTACCATGTAGGCCACAGCATTGCCAACCTCTGCGTCGGTCAGTTTCATGTTGCCGCCCTTGGCAGGCATCATTCCTTTTGTGCCCTGATAGCCTTTGATCGACTTCTGTACCATGGCTTCCATACCCTGGGGAATGCGGCTGGTCCATGCGGTTTTGAGGCCGACTTTCGGGGCACCCATAATGCCGGCGGCATGACAGGCTACGCAGCTTCCGTCATAGATGGCTTTACCGGCAGCGGCGTTGTAGGCTGCTTTGGCGTCGATGGAGCCGAGCGAAAGAACAAGCATTGCGCCTGCTGCGGCTGAAATGATACGGGACATAGAGAGATCTCCTTTAGTGTGTGGTTGTTATATATGCAGAAGCCGCCTGGAGGCGGCTCCCTTTATTTCTTCGGCTGGTTTTATTCTACAGTGCTGGCCATCCAGGCTACTGCGCCTCCGACCTCTTCGTCTGTGAGATCCATATTGCCGCCTTTTGCGGGCATCATCCCTGCTGCTCCAGTGAATCCGTCAATGGATTTCTGCGTCATGACATCCAGACCCTGTGCCACACGGTCAGCCCATGCAGCTTTGTCTCCAGGTTTGGGAGCACCCATCATGCCAGCATCATGGCATGCACCGCAGCTCATGTCGTACACCGCTTTGCCGGCGGCAAGCGCGGGATCAAGAGGAGCTTCGGGAGCTGCTGCCTCTACGGCTTCATTGGCAGCGCCTTCATGTTCGCCGGGGAATTCAAGTGTGGCCGGGGGTTTTTCAAGTCCGCATCCGCCAAGGACGACAAACCCGATGGTCAGAAAAGGAAGGAATTTTTTCATTGTGGTCTCCGTGAGCTGTTTTAGGTGTTGATGCCCGCCTCTGCTGCGTCGGGCGATAAAAACCGAATATAGCAGTATACTTATTATTCATTTGACGGCAAAATGATTTTTTTTGTTTCACTTGCCGAGGAATGCCTTCTGGACTGCCGTGACGCCTGTGCCGGGGGTTAGGGGCAGGCCAATTGCTTTCATTGCCCGTTCAATTGCGCCGATAACTGTGAGCATGTCAAGTTCGTCATAGTAGCCGAGATGGGAGATGCGGAAAATCTTCCCCTTGAATGCATCCTGTCCGGCGGCCACGGTTATGCCGTTGTCGTGCTTGAGGGCGTCGTTGAACTCTGTCCAGTCAGCCCCTTCGGGGAGCCATACCGGCGTGACGGCGAAGGATGGGGAGCTGCTGAAGATTTTCATGCCGAGCGCAATGCATCCTGCCCGGCAGGCTGCGGCCAGGCTTTCATGGCGTTTCCAGACATGCTCGATGCCTTCGCTGCGTATCATTGTCAGTGCTTCGTCAAGCCCAATGACGAGGGAGACTGCGGGAGTGAAGGGTGTGTCGTCACCGGCATGGGATTCAAGCGCTTTTTTCAGGCTCAGGTAGTAGTTTGAGGGCTTGCGTGCGGGTTCATTGATTCGCTCCTGTGCCCGCTCTGAGATGGCAACGAGTGCCAGGCCCGGAGGCATCATCAGCCCTTTCTGGGAGCCGGTGATGCAGATGTCGATTCCCCAGTCGTCAAAATGGAACTCATGGGCGCCGATTGCCGTGATGCCGTCCACAAGCACCAGGGCTTCAGAGTGTTCCCGGATGACTGCGCTGAGGGTTTTAATATCCGAAGCGGTGCCTGTGGATGTTTCCGAGTGAGTGAGGCATATCCCTTTTGCGTCGGGATGTTCCTTGAGAAGCTGCTTCAGGCGTTCTGGCGTGATTGCGCTGCCCCAGGGAAGGGTTTCTTCGGTGCTGCTGCCGGTGTAGAGCTGCACAAGTTCTGTCCATCGTTCGCCAAACTTGCCTGCATTGACTGTAATGACTTTGTCGCCTTCGCCAAAAAGGCCGGAAACAGCAGCCTCCATTCCTCCGGTTCCTGAGCAGCTGAGTGCTACGACCGGCTGGGTTGTCTGGAAGAGATAGCGGAGGTTTTCATGGACCCTGGCGAGGATTTCCATGAACTCGGGGTTCCGGTGGTGTATGATGGGGGCGGCCATGCGGAGCATGACCTCCTCGGGCACCGGTGTGGGCCCGGGGGTGAAGAGTCTTTTTTTCATTCCGCGTCAGTTTTTTGCCTGATCCATCATGGCGGTGAACTCGTCAAACAGGTAGTGCGAGTCGTGTGGCCCTGGAGCAGCTTCAGGATGGTATTGAACTGAGAAACAGGGAAGCTCCGAGTGCATGATGCCTTCAACGGTGTTGTCGTAAAGGTTGAGGTGGGTCATTGCAAGGGAGTCGGGCAGTGAGTCCATGCTGACGGCGAAGCCGTGGTTCTGTGATGTGATCTCAATGCTTTTGGTCGCCATGTTCTTGACCGGGTGGTTGCTTCCGTGGTGGCCGAACTTGAGCTTGTAGGTTGTGGCTCCAAGGGCAAGCGCAAGGAGCTGGTGGCCGAGGCAGATGCCGAATATGGGCAGCGGACGGGTGGTGCGGCTGTAGTCGGCAAGCGACCGGATGGCTGCAATGGCATAGTCTACTGCCGAGGGGTCGCCCGGTCCGTTTGAGAGGAAGACGCCGTCGGGCTTCAGGGCTATGACTTCTTCGGCCGTTGTTCCGGCTTTGAGAACGGTGACCCGGCATCCCGCATTCTGGAGGAGACGAAGGATGTTGGTTTTGATTCCGTAGTCAAATGCGGCAACATGATAACGCGCATTGGGGGTGTCAAGAGTGTAGTTCTCGCTGCAGGTGACTGTTTTTACAAGGTCGCGTCCCGTCATTTGGGGAATGGCCTGTGCTTTTTTCTGCAGGCTTTCAGTATCGGTTTCAGTGGTGGAGATGAAGCCTCTCATCGCACCCTTTTCCCGGATTTCACGAACAAGCTTTCTTGTGTCGATTCCCGCAAGACCAAGGACCCCGGCTTTTTTCAGCGTGTCGTCAAGGCTTTCGGTTGCCTCGTAGTTGCTGTAGATATTCGAGATTTCCCGGACTATGAATGCTGACGCCCATATCCGCCGTGATTCATTGTCGGTGGGGTTGAATCCATAGTTGCCTATGAGAGGATAGGTCATGAGTACCATCTGCCCTGCATAGGAGGGGTCGGTAAGAATCTCCTGATATCCTGTGTGAGAGGTGTTGAAGACCACCTCTCCCGAGGCTTCGCCTTGATGCCCGAAGGCCGTTCCTGTGTAGACTGATCCGTTTTCCAGGACCAATGTTGCTCGTGTTGGCTGCATGCTTGTCCGTTATTCTCCGCTCGTGAGTTTGTCGCCTGATTCCTGTTTGTCAATGTTTGCTACTGCAGAACGGTCGAACTTGATTTTCGTGTTGTCAGCAACCTGCACGAGTACAGTCTTTTTTTCTGTGTCAATGCCGGCAACCGTTCCGTGCATTCCGCCGATGGTGACAATTCTGTCGCCCCGCTTCAGGCTTTCAAGTACTTTTTCGCGGTCCTTCTGCTTTTTCTGCTGAGGGCGTATCATGAAAAAATAGAAGACAACGAATATGAGGACCAGCGGTACGAGCTGGATGATGGGGTTTGGTGCCGGGCCTCCTGTTGTGGGAGGTGCGAAAAGCAGGAGTGCTGAGATGAATTCGTGCATTATGCGGGGTGTCGTCTTTTGGTTTATAAGGAAAAATGCTGAAAGCTCACAAGGCTGTTCTCAGTGGCTTTAAATGTAATCTATTTGCAGGACTATTTCAATCAGGCTTTGCTCCCTCAGCTTGGCATTCCTGCAAAGGGAGCTGTGCTGTATCGTCTTTCGGGCCGCATGCCGCGGGAGATCTGCAGTTCGCAGAGAGCGGCAATCATGGCGGCATTGTCGGTTGAGTAAACCGGCCCGGGCAGGTGCAGCCGTATGCCTTGGCGGGAGCACTCCTTTTCCATGGCGGCCCGCAGGGCGGAGTTTGCACTGACCCCGCCGGCTATGGCGATGGAATTGATCTGGTGACAGAGGGCTGCGGCAACTGTTTTTTCCTGCAGCACAGAAACAATGGCGTCTTGAATGGAAGCGGCAATGTCGGCCCGGTGCCGGTCGATGTATTCGGGTGACTGCTTCTGCAGCCAGGTGAGGACTGATGTTTTCAGGCCTGAAAAACTGAAATCGTAGTTCCCCCGGTAGCTTTTGCTTGTTTGCGACTGCGCGGTGAGTGCTCTGGGGAAACGGTGGAATGAGGGGTTCCCCTGTTTTGCAAGCCGGTCGATTTCAGGCCCTGCGGGGTAGCTGAGCCCGAGCATTTTCCCCGTTTTGTCAAAGGCTTCCCCTGCTGCATCGTCGAGGGTCCGGCCAATGATGCGGCGGGAAAGGTCGGTCCCGATGATGGAAAGGAGCGTGTGGCCGCCCGAGACGGTCAGCGATATGAATGGTTCTTCTGGCACCCCTTTGGCGGCGCCCGCTTCAATGAACGGTGAGAACATGTGCGCCTCAATGTGGTTGACGGGGACGAAGGGGACCTGGAGCGCCCACGCCATAGACTGGGCAAAACAGAGCCCTACCATGACAGCTCCGATAAGGCCCGGGCCTGCCGTTGCGGCTATGACATCAAGGTCGTTTTTTGTTATATTGGCTTCGCTGAGAGCGGCATCCGTAATGGCGACCATGAGCCGTTCGTGCTCCCTCGAAGCCAGTTCGGGAACAACTCCGCCGAAGTCTGTGTGGCAGCATTGTGAGCTGACTATATTCGAGAGAACTTTGCCGTTCTGCACGACAGCCGCAGATGTTTCATCGCAGCTGGTTTCCAGTCCAAGAATAATCATTCCATCATTGTTTTAACTCGTATGGGCAAAGCTAACAAACAGGGGAACAATCCCAAACGGCGGGTAAAGGTGAGGGTTCTCAATGTGCTGATGATTCTTGCCGGCGCGGACCTGATTCTTCTTCTGTCGCCCGGTGCGGGAATTCTCAACAGCCTGTTTTTCATTCCTGATATTTATACATGGCCGGCTCTGGGGGTTGGTCTTCTTCTTCTGTTCGCAGGTCTGCGTGACCTCTACAGGGAGGAGAGGGGGGCGCCTTGACTGCGGGGGAAAATGGTTATATTAAAAAGACAGGCGGGAGTTTTCAATCAGAATCATAAGAGAAGAGCGCTATGGAGCAGCAGACAACAGAAGGAAAAGTTCTTGACTCAATTGAGAGGGCCAAGCTGGGGATCAAGGTTTTTTCCATGTCTTTTGACGAGGCTGAAGAGGTGATTGATGAATATGTGAGTGAAGGAGGCTACGATCCGGCCAGTGTCGAGCTGTTCAAGGATCAGCTGGCAACACAGCGGTTTATCCAGCACAAGGGTGCGGAGCTTGTTTCAACCAGCGGAGAAATCATGAGGCTTGTTGTCGGGGCACTTGCCAGAAACATGTCGAAAGCTTCGGCCCCTTCAGAAGAGGGTGATAAGGAGTATTAGGAGGAGAGGGTTCCCTCCCTTGTTTTATTTAACCGCAGTGCCTTGAGGGGTTCGGCGGTTTTTTTTTGACATGTGACATGGTGTTGCTGCAGGAGTAACTATTTTTCATTTTACATTGTTTATGGATATGGCGTCCGGAATTTTTCTTTCCTGAAAAAAAACATGAACGAGCCATGCAATTCGATCCCAACAAATTTACCACCAAGGCCCAGGAGGCCATTCAGGNAGCCGCAACTATGGCTGGCAGCCATCAGAATCAGCAGGTTGAGCCGGAACATCTTCTCCTTGCCATGCTTGATGAAAGTGCAGGCATTGCTGTAGAGATTGCCCGAAAACTTGAGGTTTCCGTGGAGAGCCTGCGGGAAGTGCTTGATCGGGAGATTGAGCGTATTCCAAAGGTTACGGGAGCTTCGGCGACGGGGCAGTATCTGTCGCAGAATCTCGGAAAGGTTTTTGATTCGGCTTTGAAGGAGGCCGAAAAGCTGAAGGATGAGTACATCAGTTCGGAGCATCTTCTCATTGCCCTGAGTGAGGCGGGCGGGACGGTTTCTCGTCTGCTTGGCGACGCAGGAATGAACCGTGCGGCCATTCTCAAGGTTCTTCAGACCCTTCGGGGGTCGCAGCGGGTGACGAGCCAGAGTGCGGAGGATACCTACAACTCGCTGAAAAAATATTCCAGAAATCTTAACGATGCTGCCCGCAAAGGGAAACTTGACCCGGTTATTGGCCGTGACGATGAGATTCGCAGGGTGCTGCAGATCCTCAGTCGCCGGACCAAGAACAATCCGGTGCTGATTGGTGAGCCGGGAGTAGGCAAAACGGCCATTGTTGAGGGGATTGCCCAGCGTATTGTGGCGGGCGATGTGCCTGAAAATCTGCTCAATCGTCAGATTGCCGCTCTTGACATGGCCCAGTTGGTTGCGGGGGCCAAGTTCAGAGGCGAGTTTGAAGACCGGCTGAAAGCGGTGGTGCGTGAGGTGCAGGATTCCAATGGCGAAGTGATTCTGTTTATCGATGAGCTGCATCTTCTTGTGGGTGCCGGTTCTGCGGAGGGGTCGATGGATGCTGCAAATATTCTCAAGCCGGCTCTTGCTCGTGGAGAGCTTCGCTGCATAGGTGCCACAACGCTTGATGAGTACCGGAAACATATTGAGAAGGATGCGGCTCTGGAGCGGCGGTTTCAGACTGTGGTTGTTGACCAGCCGAGTGTGGAGGACACGGTCTCCATTTTGCGGGGTCTCAAGGAGAAATATGAGATCCATCACGGTGTGCGTATCAAGGATTCGGCCATTGTTGCTGCGGCGGAGCTGTCGAACCGGTACATAGCCGACCGGTTCCTTCCTGACAAGGCGATTGACTTGATTGACGAGGCTTCCTCGCGTCTGCGGCTGGAAATAGACAGCAGTCCCGAGGAGCTGGATCGGCTCAATCGCGAAATCCGCCGTCTTGAAATTGAACGGGAGGCTCTCAAGCGGGAACTTGACCCTGGCAGCGTCATATAATTAACAGGAAAATCGTATAATAAGGGTTGCCTGTCATTGTATGTTTATCGCTGTTTGATTTTATTACAACACCAAAAATGAATGGCCATGATGAAAGTGATGAAGAGTGTTCTCGCCGTGCTGCTTTTGGCGGGGTTTGTTACGGGTCCGGCGTTTGCCGGATGGGATCCGAATGAAGGCGACAAGGCTGCAGATGCGGTTCAGTATCTGAAGAAAAACGATCCATCTCTGGAGCGTTTTTTTTCCAGGGCGTATGGTTATGTCGTGTTCCCTGATGTATACAAAGGGGGGTTTCTCATGCTGGGCGGAGGGCACGGCAGGGGGTATGTGTATGAAGGCGGCCGTCTGGTTGGCCGCTCCTCCATTTCTCAGCTCAATGTGGGTCCGCAGCTTGGTGGTCAGTCGTTTACTGAGATTATTTTTTTCAAGGATAATAAGGCCCTGTCGGATTTCAAGAAGGGTAATTTTGAAATCAGCGCCCAGATGACGGCGGTTGTTGTGACTTCAGGTATTGCAACCAACGCTGATTATTCTGATGGTGTGGCGATTTTTGTGCTGCCGAAAGCAGGAGTGATGGCTGATGCCACAATAGGTGGCCAGAAGTTCTCCTATGAGCCTCTGCAGCCGGGGAGCGCACTGGCTCCGAAGTCGCCGGCTGTTCAGCCCATCTATCCTGAAAGCGTTCCCGGGCAGCAGTACAGTGCCCCTGCGCCCTCCGCGCAACCTTACAGCGAGCCGGCTCCGTTTGATGACCGTCCTTTTGAGAAGGCTGATCAGGGAAGCGTAGCTTATTAATATCAATGCGGGTACGGGAGTGCCCGAATGCAGCGAGGTTCCATGAAGTATGAATTAGTGGTGGGTCTTGAGGTTCACTGTCAGCTCAATACAAAGAGCAAAGCTTTCTGTGGCTGTTCCGCCCGGTTCGGCAATCCGGCAAACACCAATGTGTGCCCCGTATGTCTGGCGCTGCCGGGCGCGCTTCCCGTGCTGAACCGCCAGGTTGTTGAAGATGCCGTCAAGCTTGGGCTTGCAACCGGCTGCAGTATTGCGCCCCATTCGGTACTTGCCCGAAAGAATTATTTTTATCCTGATCTGCCGAAAGGATACCAGATTTCACAGTTCGAGGAACCAATCTGCGTGGAGGGTGGTCTCAGGATTGACGCAGGTGAGGGTGAGCGGCTTGTGCGTCTGATCAGAATTCATATTGAGGAGGATGCAGGTAAATCCATTCATGATATCGGGGATGATACCTTCATTGATGTCAACCGGAGCGGTGTGCCGCTTCTGGAAGTTGTGAGCTATCCCGATATCCGGACAGCCAAAGAGGCCTCTGTCTACCTCCAGAAACTGCGTCAGATAGTCAAGTATCTCGGTATTTCCGATGGCAACATGGAGGAGGGCAGCCTGCGGTGCGATGCCAATGTTTCGCTTCGTCTGTATGGTGACGAAGAGTATGGCACCCGTACGGAAATCAAGAACATGAACTCCTTCAAGAATGTTGAAAAGGCTATAGAATATGAGGCCGAAAGGCATCGCCAGATTCTTGAGGCAGGAGGCGCCATNTCACAGGAGACGAGGCTCTGGGATGCCGACAAGGGTGAGACCCGTTCGATGCGGGGCAAAGAGTTTGCCCATGACTACCGGTATTTTCCTGATCCCGATCTTGTTCCGATTCTTGTTGATGATGAGATGCTTGAGAGAATCCGCCTTGAGCTTCCCGAGTTTCCCGAAGCCCGTGCAGAGCGTTTCGTAAAGGAATTTTCCATTCCGGCTTATGATGCGGGTGTGTTGACGGTTGAACGGGAGGTTGCCGATTATTTTGAAGAGCTTGCCGGCCTTGCGAAAGATGCGAAAGTGGCATCAAACTGGGTGATGGGCGAGGTTCTGCGGACCTTGAAGGAGAAGTATCTCTCCATAGAGGAGTTCATTGTTACGCCGGTGCGTCTCGGCGGGCTTATCCGTATGATAGCGTCAGGTGCGGTGAGCAACACCATTGCAAAACAGGTCTTTGAGCTGATGCAGGAGAGTGATGCTTCTGCTGAAGAGATAGTGGAGCGTGAGGGGCTTGCACAGGTTTCGGACAGCGGTGCCATAGAGGCAGTTGTTGACGGGATTCTTGCGGCCAATCCCGGTCAGCTGGCAGCCTACCGCGAGGGGAAAACGAAGCTTATGGGATTTTTCGTGGGCCAGTGTATGGCAAAAATGAAAGGTAAGGCCAACCCGCAGATGGTCAATGAGGTTCTCGTGAAAAAGCTTGGTGCGTGAGTGCGGTTCAGCTCCCGGGGGTAAAAAGGTCCTGAACCCTGTCGGCGGCGGGTTTTTCTTTGTGCATGCCGCTGTTGATGACCTCGATTTTTTTCCTGGCCTCCTGAAGCCTTTTTCTGCACTGTTCGGCTATGGAAAGCCCCTCTTCGTAAAGAGCGATTGAGCCCTCAAGGCCGGTTTCCGGGGTTTCCATGGTGCGGGTTATCTCTTCAAGACGCGAGATAAGCGTTTCAACGGATGGTTGTGCTGCGGTGGCTTCTGCCATTGGTTTGTGTTGTGGCCTCGTGTTGGTGGATTATTGGTTTTGTAAAGTATAGGGAAAGCATAGGATTATTTCAACAGTCAGGAGTCCCCGGTGAAATTTGTAGACAGTGCAACGGTATTTGTGCAGGCCGGTGATGGCGGCAGAGGCTGCGTCAGTTTCCGGCGGGAGAAATATGTGCCGAAGGGTGGTCCGGATGGTGGTGATGGCGGCGATGGAGGGAATGTATGGCTGCGGACAAACAGCCATCTGACCACGCTGCTTGATTTCAAGTACCGCAAAAAGTATCTGGCTCCCCGTGGCGCCCATGGAATGGGGTCACGAAAGGCAGGCCGGAAAGGGAAGGATATTGTTATTGATGTTCCCATTGGGACACTGGTTCGCAACGCAGAATCAATGGAAGTCATTGCCGACCTTACCAGGCCGGACGAGGAGATTATGATTGCCCGGGGCGGCCATGGCGGACGGGGTAACCAGCATTTTGCCACCTCCACCAATCAGGCTCCCAGGCGAAGCGAGCCGGGCTGGAAAGGAGAGGAGCTGGAGCTTGCGATGGAATTGAAGCTGATGGCAGATGTTGGTCTTGTAGGATTTCCCAATGCGGGAAAGTCAACCCTCATTTCGGTATTGAGCGCCGCCCGCCCCAAAATTGCCGATTATCCTTTCACGACGCTGGTTCCCAATCTCGGTATTGTACGCTATGAGGAGTACAAGTCATTCGTGATGGCCGACATTCCCGGTATTATTGAGGGCGCTGCCGAGGGTCGTGGGCTGGGTCTGCAGTTCCTCCGCCATATTGAACGGACAAAAATTCTTGCGCTGCTGGTTTCGGCGGATTCTCCCGATATTCTTGCCGAGTACGGAACCCTTGTTGCAGAGCTTGAGAAATTCGGGCACGGTCTGATTCAGAAGCCGCGGCTGCTTGTGGTAACAAAAATGGATATTGCTCCCGGGGATTTCGTTGTGCCTGAGGCTCCGGAGGGTGTCGGGCTTATAGCTGTGTCGAGTGTTGCCGGCAAGGGTATGAAAGAGCTCAAGGATGAGCTCTGGCGTCAGGTCTCCCTTTGTGAACGGCAGGCAGAGCCGCCGGAGGATGGGGAGTAGAGATGAAGGGTGCGGTACGGATACGGCAGGCGCGGCTTGCCGATGCGGAGGCGATTTCGCTCATCATCAATGTCTACGCCGGTTCCGGCTTGATGCTGGAAAGGGCTCCAGAGACTGTGGTTGAGAACATCCGGAATTTTTTTGTGGCTGAGGATGCGGGTCAGGTGGTTGGTTGCTGCGCCATTGCGTTTTATACCCGTACACTTGCTGAAATCCGTTCACTGGCCGTTCAGGAGAGCTGGAGGCTCAAGGGGACGGGACGGCTGCTTGTGGAAAAGGCGGAAGCTGTTCTTCAAGAGGAGGGTGTTGCCGAGGTTTTTGTGTTGACCCTCTCCCGGTATTTTTTTTCCCGTCTCGGGTATAGTGAAATTGAAAAAGAGTATTTTCCGCAGAAAATATGGCGGGACTGTACCCGCTGCCCAAAACTGATGGCCTGTGATGAAACGGCCATGGTCAAAAAACTTCCCGTTCCCAACAACACCAAAAACAGGTACTCTTTGCCGTGATTGTTCATGAAGTCATAGTTAAAAACAGGGCCGGTCTCCATACACGGCCGGCAGCAGCGGTCGTGAAGCTTGCGTCGCGATTCAAATCCGATTTCTTTATTGAAATGCAGGGTGTGGAAATCAATGCCAAGTCCATCATAGGCGTCATGAGTCTTGCTGCGCCGAAGGGGACAAAGCTGACTCTGAAACTTACCGGTGAGGATGCTGATGAGGCTGCCCGCCAGCTTATCGAGTTTTTTGAGCAGGGGTTTGGGGAACAGTAGTGTTTCCATTGTCTTCCTCTCCCCCTTCCCCCCTTTGAGGGGCGGGATTGCCCGTTTCAGTGCCCATCTGCTTGAGGCTTTGAGGAGGGATGGGTGCCGTGTTGAGGTTGTAGGATTCCGTGCTCTCTGGCCCCGTTTTCTGCTTCACGGCAGGCTTTCTGCTGCAAGCCCTCTGGGTGAAGGGCCGCTTGTTCTCTACAATCCCCTGACCTGGTTCGCCGTTGCCGGAGAGCTGAAAAAAAATCCGCCCGACATACTGCTTGCCGCCTACTGGGGAGGGTTTCTTGCCCCCCTCCTGTTTGTGCTTCGCCGATTGAGCGGTGTTCGCACCGTTGCCCTTCTGCACAATATGTCATCTCATGAGTCATTCTTTTTCGAGCCCGTGATGCGCCGCCTGCTCGCCCGTACGCTTGAGGGGGCCATTACCCTTTCGGACACGGTTTCACGGGAGGCCGCGGCCGCAATGCCTTCGGTTCCTCTGCTGCCGCTCACCCATCCGCTCTATCCGCCTGAAGTTGCCCTTCCTCCGCGGGAAAGTGCCCGTCATGAACTTGGCCTTTGCCTGGAGGATCGGGTTCTTCTGTTTTTCGGGTTTGTCCGCCATTACAAGGGGCTCGATCTTCTTTTGCAGGCTCTGGGGGAGCTTCAATCCTCTTTTCCCTCGGTGCGTCTTGTGGTGGCTGGAGAGTTTTATGAGCATCCCGACGGATACCGGCTGCTTGCTGAAGGACTTGGCATCAGCGACAGGGTGATATTCCTTCCCGGCTTTGTTTCGGCCGGGCAAACAGCCTCCCTTTTTGCTGCGGCAGACTGCTGTGTACTGCCATACAGGAGTGCGACCCAGTCGGGTGTTGCACAGCTTGCCAAAGGTTACGGTGTTCCTCTTGTTGTAACACCTGCCGGTTCCCTTCCCGATGCTGTTTCCTCCCGCCATGACGGTGTTGTTGCTGCGGAGTGTACTGCTCATGCCATTGCGGAGGCTGTCACGGAACTGTTTATGCGGGAGCAGGAGGGCGTTGTTTCCGTTTCGCAGCAGGGCGTGGCGGATGAGGGGTGGCGGGAATTCGGTTCACAGGCAGGGGCCTTTCTCCGGCGGCTCGCGGGAGGTGAGGAGTGATGGGGGGGCTCGTCGTGGTGGTGCTGAATTGGAATGGCGCCGATGATACCATCCGGTGCCTCCATTCACTTGATGCAGCTGCGCTCGAAACTCCTTTCCGTGTGCTGGTGGTCGACAATGGCTCCAGTGATGGTTCGGCTGGTCGTATCCGTAGAGAGCTTCCTGATGCTGAAATTCTGGAGCTTCCCTCCAATCTTGGCTATGGGGGAGGCAACAACGCCGGGTTCCGGCGTGCTGAGGAGATGGGTGCGGATGAGGTGCTGTTTTTGAACAACGATACTGTTGTTGATTCCGGTTTCGCACTTCCGTTGCTTACGGTTCTTCGTGGTGAGGGCGGGGCAGGTGCAGTTGTACCGAAAATTTTCTATATGGCCAATCCTTCACTGATATGGTATGCTGGCGGGGAAGTGAGTCTCCGTTCGGGCCTTGTGCGTCATGTGGGGCTGCGCCGCCATGACGGCCCCCGGTTCAGCCGGCCAGGCACAACCGGATATGCGACGGGGTGCTGCGTTGGTCTGCGGGTTGGTGTTGTCAGGGCTCTGGGTGGTTTTGATGAAGCATTCGGTATGTACGCCGAGGATGTNGATCTTTCCCTTCGCCTCCGGGCGATGGGGCTTCGGATTGTGTTCGTTCCCTCTTCAATGGTTTGGCACCGGGTTTCAGGGGCTTTTGAGGGGCGACTTTTGCGGAAGCTATGGTTACGAACCGCCTCAACCGTCCGGTTGCTCCAGAAGCACGGCACTCCATTCTCGGTGCCGCTGTTTCTGTTGCTGTTGCCGCTTCGTCTGGTTCCGGCTGCTGCGGGGATGTTTTTTTCGAGGCTTCGCCGGGAGGAGAGCGCATGAGCGGTTACAGGAATGCTGTGGATGGTGACTATCTTAATGAGGCTGCGCATCCTCTCAGATGGCAGAAGAGCATTGCTTTTATGGCCGATTCCGGGATTTCGGGCCGCTCGATTGATAAAGGGCTTGATCTCGGGGAGCGGACTCCTTTGACGGGAATGATAGAGGAGCTCTTCGGGTGCTGTTTCGTCAACAGTACAGTTGACCTTGATGTGGAGTCTCTGCAGGGCTCATACAGCGTAGTGTGTGCTATGGAGGTGCTTGAGCATCTCTACAATCCGCTTCACCTGCTTCTTGAGGTGCGCAGGGTACTTTCGGGACCCGAAGCGCGGCTTTTTGTTTCTATGCCTCTCAGCCGTCCGGCCATGCTCCGGAGCCCTGATCATTTTCATGAGATGGGGGAGAGTGAGGCGCGCGCCCTTTTCGGGAGGGCGGGCTTCAGGGTGCAGAGAAGTGCAGAGTTCCGCATCCGCCGTCCTCTGTTTTACTTGAGCGGGGTGAAGCCATTTCTCCGTCTGCTGTTTGAAAAGGTGCAGATCTATGAGCTGAGGGTTGACAGGGGAGGTGAGAATGCCGGAGGGTAAGCAGCGGCTGGTCTGGTTTTCGGAGGTGCAGTGGGATTTTCTTTCTACCCGCAAACAGCGCCTTCTCGCCCGTTTTCCCGACAGCTGGGATATTCTCTTTATTGAGCCCTTTACCCTTGGCCGCAAACATCACTGGATGCCGGTCCGCCGTGGAAGGGTGCTTGTGGTGACAGTCCCTTTCCTGAAACGGGTTCCTTTTGCTTTCGGCCGCCTGCTCAATATTCCTGCAGTGCGTTTTTTTCTGGGTATTCCCGGAGTGGCCATGATGTTGTTTTGGACCCTTGTTCTCGGGTTTTGGGGAGGCGACCGGGTTATCGGTCTCAGCAATGTTTATTGGGGGCCGGTTGCTGCCCGGCTTCCTGCCCGGCTTGGTTTCTATGATGCCAATGACGATCATCTGGCCTTTCCCGGTTCACCGCCCTGGCTTGCGGGGTACCGGGCTGCATGGCTGCGGAGGGCGAAACTGATGTTCAGCGTCAGCAGTGAATTGAGTGAGCGCATTGCGCCACCTCCGGCCGTTCGTGTGGTTCCTCTTGGTAACGGGGTTGAGTATGAACGGTTTGCCGGGCCGCGCTGTGATGTACCCCTTCCGCTTCGTGAAGCTGGTGGAACGGTTCTTGGATATCTTGGGGCGATGGACTGGCTTGATGTGCCACTCCTGGTTCGTGTGGCCGGGCGGTGGCCCGGGTTCAGCATTGTTCTGGTGGGGCCGGCCTATGAACACGGCTGGTGGGAGAGGCAGCGGGAGCTTCGCGCACTTCCCAATGTCCGTTACTGCGGTCTGGTGCCCTACGACGAGGTTCCTTGCTGGGTACAGCATTTTTCTCTTGCGCTGATGCCGATGCAGCGGAGCCCGCTTAAACGGGCTTCGGATCCGAACAAGCTGTATGAATATGCCGCTGCCGGAGTTCCGGTGCTTGCCCTCAACTACTGCGAAGCTGTTGAAAGGGCGCGCACTGTTGCTGCAGTAGCCGATACGGAAGAGGAGTTTGTGGAAATGGTTCCCGAAGCACTGGCTGACAGAAGGAGTGATGAGCGAAGGGCGTTCGCCCGGCAGCACAGCTGGGATGCTCTTGCTGCTGCAATGGTTGCTGAGCTTCATCGGGCATTGCAGGAGGAGGGATCATGAACCGGAATGTATCGATAGCAGCCGGTGCAGGGTTTTCACTGGGCGGATTTTTTGTCGGCCAGGTGGCGCGATTTCTCTACAGCCTTGTGGTTGCACGGCTGCTCGGCGCTGATGCTCTCGGCACCTATGCGCTTGCCATTGCCGTTGTTCAGATTGCAGAGGTGGCAGCAATGGCGGGGCTTGATTCGGCGCTTCTTCGTTTCGTTCCTGCTGCCCGCCATGATCCCGTGCGGCGGACGGAGCTGATAGGCTCTGTCGTGAAAATGGCGCTCTGGCTCTCGATCGCCATTTTTCTTCTTCTTGAGCTTTTTTCCGCTCCGGTGGCGGNGGTGCTTCACGGCGGCCGTCTGCTGCAACTCGCAGTTGCCTGTTATGCTGCGGCCATTCCCTTCAATGTTGCCTCGATGCTTTATGGCAATGCCATGCAGGCATGCGGCAACATCCGTCCTAAAATCATTGCCACACAGGCTCTCAACCCGATACTGCTGCTATTCTTTACCCTGCTGTTTTCCATGGCTTTCGGCAGTGAGGCTGCGCTCCTGTTCCCCTTCGCGCTGTCGGCCGTGATTTCGTATTTCTGGATACGCCCGCGCCTTTTTCCTGTTGCCGGTATGCTTCCGGAGGTTGGGTGGAATGGTGNAGTTGAGCGGCCTGTGNTTTTCTATGCCCTGCCTTTCATGGCGGTATCGTTCATCAGTATGAGCATGCACTGGCTTGATGTGATGATGCTCGGGATGCTGACTGATCCGGCAACCGTTGGCCTCTATCATCCTGCAGCACGCACAGCCGGCCTTATCCGCGCGGTGCTGGTCGCCTTTGCCGGAATGGCCGCCCCTGTTTTTGCCGAGCTTCATGCGGCCGGCAGGATGGAGGAGGCTGGACGGGTCTACCGGCTTCTGAGCAGGTGGGTTCTGACATTAGTCATTCCGCTGCTGCTGTTGTTTGCCCTGCTTCCCGGTCCGGTGATGGCGGTGTTCGGAAGCTCTTTTTCGAAGGCCGCTCCGGCACTTGTACTGCTTTCGGGCGCCGCTCTGCTGCAAGCTTTTTTCGGGATGGCAGCAACCCTGCTGGCCATGACTGGCCATGCACGCCTCAGTCTCATGAATGCTGCAGTCGCTCTCCTTCTGCAGCTGCTTTTGAATCTGATACTGATTCCCCGGATGGGCATAGAGGGGGCCGCTCTCGGCTCGCTGCTGCTTTTTCTGATGCTCTCCGTTGCCCGGCTGCTGGAGGTTCGTTCCCTGCTTGGGCTGCACCCCTTTTCCAAAGCGCTTTTCAAGCCTCTGGCTGCCGGGGCCGGCAGCGCTCTCGGATTCTTTTTTCTCCCACCCGTGTTTTATACTCTGCCGGGCGCTCTTTTGCCCGCAGCAGCCCTCTGCGTTCTCGGACTTTCGTACGCAGTTATTTTGCTGCTGCTCGGGTTGGAAGAGGATGAGCGGGAGATTATTTTGCAGTTTAGGAGCGTCCTCGGCAGGAAAGGGTGAGGGTTGGGCTGTTTTCGTTTTTTCATAATGATGATTTCGGGGGAGTCGTGGTGCTGAAGAAGAACGGGGTGCTGTCATTTTTGCTTGTTTGCGCAGGATATATCCTGCTGCTGGCGGTGGTCTACTATCCGGTTGTTTTTCAGGCCATGGTTCCTGCTGCTCCCGACGCTCTTGTGCCTGCCGCACTTGATACGGCCCTGCAGCAGCTTCAGCATGCTTCAGGCCGTTACCCTCTCTGGCAGCCATGGGTGTTCTCGGGGATGCCGACCGTAGAGGCGTTCAGCTACCTGAGCGGCCTCTATTTCCCCAATTCCGCGATTGCTTTTCTTCATCTGGACGGAATGCTCCTTCAGTTGATCCATCTTCTGTTCGGCGGGGTCGGGATGTATCTCTTTCTCCGTCACCAGTCAGCAGCTGCGGCGGCGGCATGGTTCGGAGGTGCGGTTTTCATGCTCAATCCAGCCTTGACTGCCATGCTGGTGCATGGTCATGGCAGTCAGCTGATGACTGCAGCATACCTCCCGTGGCTTCTTTGGGCCGCCATGCGGCTTATGGAGAGAGGGAGACTTCAGGATGCCGGCATGCTTGCCATTCTGGCAGGGTTTCAACTGCAGCGGTCGCATGTGCAGATTGCCTGGTACTCCTGGCTCTTCATGCTTCTGCTCGTCCTCTTCCTCTCGTTTTCCGGCCGTATCCCGCTACGCCGCCTTGCCGCCCGCTGGGGACTGCTGGCTGTGGCTCTGGGCTGTGCGCTCCTGATGTCGGCTGCCATCTGGCTGCCTGCATCCGGCTATGCCCCCTGGTCGGTTCGGGGAATGGCGTCGGGTGGCGGGGGATCAGCCTGGGAGTATGCAACCCTCTGGTCGATGCACCCCATTGAATTTTCCACCCTCCTTCTTCCCGGTATTTTCGGGTTTGGAGGAATCACCTACTGGGGGTTCATGCCGTTTACGGATTTTCCCCACTATACCGGCGTCATCGTGCTGCTGCTGGCCTTTCTTGGGGGATGGTCGCTGAGACGGGAGGCTCTGGGCCGTCTCTTTCTTTTCGTTGCACTTTTGTCGGTGCTGCTCTCTTTCGGACGGTTCTTTTCTCCCGTGTTTGATCTTTTTTATCATGCAGCTCCATTTTTCAGCCGCTTCAGGGTCCCTTCCATGGCGCTCATCATGTTCTCCACTGTTGCTGCGGCACTGGCGGCGCATGGTGCCGGCGCCCTCTTCAGGGTTTGTCCTGAAACACTCCACAAACCCCTTCGATGGGCTTCGCTGGCTTTTGCCCTGCTGCTGGTAGTGATGCTGATGCTTGGGGCCGGCGGCGTGGGTGAGAATTTCTTCCGCTCACTCTTTCCGCCCCCGTCGGCCGGAAGTTTTGATCTTGTGTGGATGGTCAACAGGGTGCGTTGGGAACTGATTGAGGGGGCTGCTCTGCTTTTCGCCCTTTTTCTTGCCATTGCGGCGGGACTTCTGTGGCTGGGAATCAAAAAGCTTATCCCGTTCCACTTCGCAATCCATCTGCTTCTTGCCGCGGCGCTTGCTGATCTTGCTTTCTGCAGCATGCAGATTGTTTCTCCTCCCCCATCCTCACTTCGGAGCGCTTCGCTTGTCAACCGTGAAAGCTTCAGGCCGGCACTTCAGCCGGATGAAGTGACCTCCTGGCTTGCCCGGCAGGAGAAACCAATGCGTATCTATCCGGCCGGTCCCCTGTTCAGTGAGAACAAGTTTGCGATTTCGGGCATTGAGTCTGTGGGGGGATACCATCCGGCAAAGCTGGCCCGCTATGAACAGTTTCTGGCCGGTACCCGGAACCTTGCCTCTCTCGGGGTGCTGAAGTGCCTGAATGTAGGCTTCGTGCTGACCGCTGCTCCGGTTGAGCATCCCTCGTTGACTCTTGTGAAAACCGGTGATCTTCAGCGTATCGGGGGGCCTCAGAAAACATGGATCTACAGGCTTGAAGGGACAATGCCGAGAGTGTGGTCGGCTGGACGGGCCGTGGGTGTTGCTGATGACGGGGAGCTCTTCAGGCTGCTGGAAGGTCAGGGTGGGGAGGAGAGCGTTCGGTCGGGCGAGGCAGTCTTCGTGGATGAATCGTCCCCTCTTGCCGGAAAAACATTTTCTCCCGCCATCATCATGAAGAGTGAGCGGGACAGCGAGTCGGCCCTTATTGAACTTTCCGCCGCCGGGGAGGCCCTGCTGGTTCAAAGTGAGATATTTTACCCTCTCAGGTGGAAGGCCGATATTGACGGTCACCCTGTGGCGGTGGAGAGACTCAACGGACTGCTTCGGGGGGTTGTGGTTCCTGCAGGCACTCATCGGGTGCGGTTCGTGTATGACCGCAGCAGCTTTGACGCTGGCCGGATGCTTTCGTTTGCAGGATTTGGCGCAGCGCTGTTGATGCTTGTTGCAGGAGTGTTTACCGGAGGCCGGGGCAGTGAAGAGAGCTGACATATGACTATATTGGAGCTGTGGTTTTTCAATGCATGGGAACGGTCCGGCCGTTCCCGGTTAATCAATTGAGTACCGTGAGGAAAATTCTCTTTCTTGCCCCCAATTATCCGCCCGGTATGACTGACGGTTCATCAAGGGCCTTCAGGATAGCGTCCACCCTTCCTGACTATGGGTGGGAACCGATGGTCATTGCGCCGCCGCCTTTCGTTTCATCGGGAGAGTCTTCCGGTCCTGAGGAGGCCGGCGAGGAAACTTCGGGGGTCAATGGAGAGCGGATATGGAGAACAGGCTCTCCTGTTGAGGTTGAGGAGATGGAGGCCTGTGGGGTTGCGGCACTGGCTTATGGCGGGTCTATGCCGCCGAAAGGAGCTTTGGGAAAAGTGCTTCCGTCGCGTTTCAGTGCTCCGGGGCTCTGTGCCATCTGGGAGAAGCATGCGGCAGCTCTTGCCGAAAAGGTTATGAGCCGGTTCGGAGATATTGAAGCTGTCTTCGTACAGGGCCCCTCTGCCCGCGCTCTGGAAATTGCGCTGGAAATTTCCGTCCGTCACGGCGTGCCCGTTCTTTTCGATCTGCAGGCCCCTCTTGCCCGGCCATCATCCTTTGCCCCCTCGGGAAGCCTACGCTCAGGAGAATGTGGCTCCCTTGAGGAGAAACTGCTGACAAGCGGTTACAGCCTCATTACCCCTACGAGGGCACTGAAAGAATATTTTCTGACAAAGTATTTTGGCAGGGTCACCCATGACGACATCACCATTATTGCCGATACCCCTCATGATGCTGCCGACGACCCCCGCGCTCCGTGGGAAGGGATTGCGGATTCGACAGGCAGGCCGGTGTTTCTTCTGCAGCGTCTGACAGAGAAAGAGACCGGTGATTTTTTCCGTTCGCTCAGCCACCTCATGGGAGCTGCCGGTGGCTGCTGCAGTGATGCTGTAGTCGTGACTCATAATGCATCGGAAAAAATGCTGAAAAAATTCGGGCTTGAGGGCTCTCTGGAGCTTGTCTGCCCCTTCTCGGAGGAGGATCTGCTGGCGCTGTGCAGGAAAGCTGGTTTCATTTTTTATGCCGTCGGGCGACAGGATGAGGACGCGCTTCGTGTCCCCGAGCTTCTTGTTGATGTGGCGGGCATGGGAATCAGGTGGGCTGTATCGGCTCACGAGGGGGTGATTTCACGGTTTGCCTCCGAGGCAGGAGGGCTGTCGGTTCTGGCGGGTGACGAAGCCGCTTTGGCCGCCGGACTCAGGGAGATTGCCGGAGCCGCTGGTGGTAAGTTCACTCAGGGTATTGAGGAGCTTCCACAGCATGAAAAAGTAATGGAGGCTCTGGTGAGGGAGATTGCCCTGACACTGCCGGTCTGAAGCCTGCCGGATGGTGTGCTGAAAACGGAAAATCATTTTTTCATGAAGGGGATGAAAAATGATGCTTTCCGTTTTGTTTTTTTTTTAAATTCGCTTACATTGGTTGTCCTTATGGATTTTTCAGTACAAAGCGATTTGTCATCAGAGGTTTTTAAATAGAAAGAGAGTTCCAGTATGCCGACGATTCAGCAGCTTATCAGGCACGGTAGAAGTGTAAAAGCGTCAAAAACAGCGTCACCTGCGCTGGAGAAGTGCCCGCAGAAGCGCGGGGTCTGTACCCGTGTGTACACGACGACGCCGAAAAAGCCTAACTCGGCTCTGCGCAAGGTTGCGCGTGTCAGGCTCTCAAACAAGATTGAGGTGACGGCTTATATTCCCGGCGAAGGCCATAACCTGCAGGAGCATTCCATTGTTCTGATTCGCGGCGGCAGGGTAAAGGATCTTCCTGGTGTCCGTTATCATATAGTCCGTGGTTCGCTTGACACTTCGGGTGTTGCTGACCGCAGGCAGAGCCGTTCAAAGTACGGCGCCAAGCAGCCCAAAGAGGGCGGTGCGGCAAAGGGTAAAAAGTAAATCGAATCATCAATTCATCAGGGAATTATGTCGAAAAAAGGTGGCTACAAGAGGACGGGTGTAGATGTCCGGTACGGTGATGAGAGTGTTGCGCGTTTCATTAATGCGGTAATGCTTGATGGCAAGAAAGATGTTGCTACAAAGATAGTATATGACGCGTTTGCGATCATTGGTGAGAAGATGACTGAGGAGACGCCTCTGGAGGTATATCACCGTGCAATGTCCAACATCGCGCCTGTGGTTGAAGTCCGCAGCAAGCGTGTTGGTGGTGCGACCTATCAGATTCCGATGGAGGTGAAGCCTTCAAGACGCGGCGCTCTTGCGTTCCGCTGGTTGAAGCAGTATGCAACCAAGCGTGGTGGCCGTTCAATGGCTGAAAAGCTGGCTGCGGAGCTGATGGATGCTGCGGGAGAGCAGGGAGCTTCGGTGAAGAAGCGCGATGAGGTTCATCGTATGGCTGATGCGAATAAAGCGTTTGCACATTTCCGCTTCTGAGGCGACGACAGGTATAAATAGAATAAAACACTTGATATGACACGGCAGGTTGCACTGGATAAGGTTCGTAACATCGGCATTATGGCTCACATTGATGCCGGTAAGACCACGACCACTGAGAGGATCCTCTATTATACGGGGCGTCTTCACAGGATGGGTGAGGTTCATGATGGCGGTGCGACCATGGATTGGATGGAGCAGGAGAAAGAGCGCGGCATAACCATTACTTCGGCTGCCACAACCTGTTTCTGGTCTCCCAAATATGGGAATTATAAGGGGGAGAATCATCGCATCAATATCATTGATACTCCCGGCCATGTTGATTTTACTGTTGAAGTGGAGCGCTCGCTTCGCGTACTTGATGGTGCTGTTGCGCTGTTCTGTGCGGTTGGTGGCGTTGAGCCCCAGTCAGAAACGGTGTGGCGTCAGGCAAACAAGTATGGTGTGCCGCGCATCGCTTATATCAATAAGATGGACAGGACCGGAGCGGATTTCTTTGATACGATAAAGGCTATCCGTGAGAGACTGAATTCCAATCCGGTTCCGCTTCAGATTCCGATTGGAGAGGGCGAGATTTATGCTGGTTTTGTTGATCTTATCAGAATGAAGGGCATCATCTTCGACAAGGAGGATGGCAGTACTTATGAAGAGGTTGAGATTCCCCATGATCTTGAGAACGAGGCCCGGACATGGAGAATCAACATGCTTGAGGCTGTGTCTGAAGTTGACGAAACCCTGCTTGAGAAATATCTCAACGGAGAGGATATCACTGAGTCGGAAGTCCGCAAGGTGCTTCGCCAGGCAACGCTGAATGTTGACATCATTCCTGTGCTCTGCGGTTCTTCTTCAAGAACAAGGGTGTGCAGTTCATGCTTGATGCAGTGGTTGATTACCTTGCCTCCCCGCTTGATGATGGAGAAGTTGAGGGTCATCATCCCCGGACGGAAGAGGATGTTGTCCGTCATCCGAGTGATGACGAGCCTTTCGCCGCCCTTGCATTCAAGATTGCGACCGATCCTTTTGTCGGTAAGCTTACTTTTTTCCGGGTCTATTCCGGAATGCTCAAGGCCGGCAGTTATGTTCTCAACTCAATAACCGGCAAGAAAGAGCGGGTGGGACGGGTGCTGCAGATGCACTCCAACAAACGGGAAGATCTTGATGCCGTTTACGCGGGCGATATTGCAGCTGCTGTAGGTCTCAAGGAGGTGCGCACCGGTGATACTCTCTGTGACGAGGCCAGCCCGGTCGTGCTTGAGAAAATGGTGTTCCCTGAGCCGGTCATTCAGATTGCAATCGAGCCGAAAACCAAAGTTGATTCCGATAAGCTCGGTGTATCGCTGGCAAAACTCGCTGAAGAGGATCCTACTTTCCGGGTGAAGACTGATGATGAGACGGGTCAGACACTGATTGCGGGTATGGGTGAGCTGCATCTCGAGATTCTTGTTGACAGGCTCCGTCGGGAGTTCAAGGTAGAGGCCAATGTCGGTCAGCCACAGGTTGCCTATCGTGAAACCATCCGTTCAAAAGTGGACTTCGAAGGCAAGTTTGTCCGTCAGTCTGGTGGTAAGGGCCAGTTCGGTCTTGTCAATATTACAGTTGAGCCGCTTGAAGAGGGCAAGGGGTATGAATTTGTCGATGCTGTTAAAGGCGGCGTGATTCCGAGGGAGTACATTCCTGCTGTCAATGCCGGTATTCAGGAAGCAATGAAAGATGGCGTCGTTGCTGGTTATCCAATGCAGGATATCAAGGTGACGCTGTTTGATGGCAAGTACCATGATGTTGACTCTTCTGAAATGGCATTCAAGATTGCCGGTTCAATAGGTTTCAAGGGCGGAGCCCGAAAGGCCAACCCTGTTCTGCTCGAGCCCATCATGAAGGTTGAGGTTGTTACTCCGGAAGAGTATCTGGGTGATGTTATGGGTGATCTTTCCGGCCGTCGCGGGCATATTGAAGGAATGGGTCAGAGGGCGGGTGCCCAGTTTGTAGGGGCAAAGGTTCCGCTTTCGGCCATGTTCGGATACTCGACCGACCTCCGGTCAATGACCCAGGGGCGTGCAAACTACTCTATGGAGTTTGAGAGTTATCGCGAAGTTCCGAAAAACATTGCTGAAACCCTTCAGGAGAAGCGCTCAAGCAAGGATGCCCAGTAAGAGAAGTTCAGTAAAAACCAATTTATCACAAACAACAAAAGCTAACAGATCGGAGATAAAGTTATGGCAAAAGAGTCCTACAAGAGGGATAAACCTCATGTCAATATCGGTACCATCGGCCATGTTGACCACGGCAAAACAACCCTGACAGCTGCAATCACTTCAGTGCTTGCCAAGTCGGGAATGGCTGCTGCGCGCGAGTTTGGCGATATTGACAAGGCTCCTGAAGAGCGCGAGCGTGGTATTACCATTTCAACCGCCCATGTGGAATACCAGACTGAGAAACGCCACTATGCGCACATTGACTGCCCGGGTCACGCTGATTACATCAAGAATATGATTACCGGTGCTGCCCAGATGGATGGCGCTATCCTTGTTGTTGCTGGAACTGACGGCCCTATGCCTCAGACCCGTGAGCACATTCTGCTTGCCCGTCAGGTGAATGTTCCTGCGCTTGTCGTATTCCTGAACAAGGTCGACATTGCTGATCCCGAGCTTCTTGAGCTCGTTGAGATGGAGCTTCGTGAGCTTCTGACCGAGTACGGTTTCCCCGGCGACGATATTCCTATCATCAAAGGTTCTGCTCTCAAGGCGCTTGATGGTGATGCAGAGGGTGAAAAAGCCATCATGGAGCTTATGGATGCGGTAGACAACTACATTCCCGAGCCTGTCCGCGATGTTGACAAGCCTTTCCTTATGCCTGTTGAGGATGTGTTCTCTATTTCAGGTCGTGGTACCGTGGGTACCGGAAGGATCGAGCGCGGTCGCATCAAGATCAACGAAGAGGTTGAGATTGTCGGTATCCGTGATACCCGCAAGTCTGTTGTTACCGGCATCGAAATGTTCCAGAAGCTGCTTGATGAAGGACAGGCTGGTGATAATGCAGGTCTTCTGCTCCGCGGTGTTGATAAAAACGATCTCGAGCGCGGCATGGTTATTGCCAAGCCCGGTACAATCAAACCGCACACCAAGTTCAAGGCAGAGGTCTACATTCTGAAGAAGGAAGAGGGTGGCCGTCATACCCCGTTCTTCACAAACTACCGTCCTCAGTTCTACTTCCGTACCACTGATGTTACCGGTGCGGTAAGCCTTCCTGAAGGTGTGGAAATGGTCATGCCCGGCGACAACCTTTCGGTTGAAGTTGAGCTGATTGCTCCTATCGCCATGGATGAAGGTCTTCGTTTCGCTATCCGTGAAGGCGGTCGTACCGTCGGCGCAGGTTCCGTTACCAAGATCAACGACTGAGTCTGACTGAATAAGGCTTCCCGGGGCGGAGTGAAAAGCTCTCCGCCCCTTTTTTATCGATAACACGAAACAGGGTTGACAAGTGGCTGTACAGCAAAAGATCAGAATCAAGCTCAAGTCTTACGACCATAGCCTGGTTGACAAGTGGGCTTCACGGATTATAGATGTGGTCAAGGAGACTGATGCAATAATCTTTGGACCCATTCCGCTGCCGACAAAATCGCATGTGTATACCGTGAACCGGTCTCCCCATGTTGACAAAAAGTCGCGTGAGCAGTTCTCATTCTCCTCTCACAAGAGGCTTATTGAGATCATGAACCCGACTTCAAGAACCATTGACCTGCTTATGAAGCTTGAGCTTCCGAGCGGTGTTGATGTTGAAATCAAGTCTTAACGAATTAGATAAAGAGCTATTGATATGGGTGCGATTCTGGGAAAGAAAATCGGCATGACCCGTCTGTACAATGAGAAGCGGGAAGCTGTGCCCTGTACCATCATCCAGGCCGGGCCCTGCTTTGTAACGCAGGTCAAGAGTGCCGGAATAGATGGATACGATGCGTATCAGGTCGGGATCGGCGAGAGGAAAGAGGCCAAGGTGACCAAGCCGATGCTGGGTCATTACAAGAAGGCCGGAGTTGCTCCCGGATATATGACTGCGGAATTCGACACATCCATGTTTGACGGCGAGCTGACTGCCGGAAGCCCCGTGCTTGTTGAATCGTTCACCGAAGGTGAGATTGTCAAGGTGCAGGGTGTTTCCAAGGGAAAAGGATTTGCCGGTGTTGTTAAACGCCACAATTTCGGTGGCGGCCAGCGCACACACGGTCAGTCCGACAGGCTTCGGGCGCCGGGTTCGATTGGAGGAGCTTCAGACCCATCAAAAACCTTCAAGGGTACCAAGATGGGTGGCCGCATGGGATCTGACACAATAACCGTCAGAAACCTTCAGGTGATAAAAATTATGCCTGAGTCAAGCCTGATTATGGTCAAAGGCTCTGTGCCGGGCCCGAAGAATTCCTATGTAAGGATTGTTTCCACAAAAAAGTAAAAGCTGACTGCACGAAGCCATGGAACTTAAAGTCTTAACTACCGCCGGCACTGAATCCGGGGAGGTTGTTACCCTCCGCGATGACATTTTTGGAGCTGAAGTATCGGAGCATGCGGTATATCTCGATGTAAAGTCGATTCTTGCCAATCGCAGGCAGGGAACGCACAAGTCCAAGACCCGTGCTGAAGTCAGGGGTGGAGGTCGCAAGCCATATCGCCAGAAAGGAACAGGCAACGCCCGTCAGGGGTCAACCCGCTCTCCTTTGATGGTTGGTGGCGGCACCATTTTTGGACCAACGCCTCATGGGTATGACCAGAAGGTGAATAAAAAAGTCAAGGCGCTCGCCCGTCGTTCAGCATTCAGCTCAAAAGCTCAGGATGGGAGAATTCTTGTTGTAGAGGATTTCAAGCTTGACGAGATCAAGACCAAACCTTTCGCAGCGATTTTGAAGAATCTGGGTCTTGACGAGAAAAAGACGCTTATGCTGACCCCGGAATACAATGTGATTATTACCCGCTCAGGAAAAAACATCCAGACGGTCAACATCATGAGTGCCGAGAAGGCTTCAACCTATGATATTCTCAACAGTCACACAGTGCTGTTCCAGAAAGCGGCTTTGAAAAAAATAGAAGAGACTTTAGGGTAACCCCGGTATCCCGTAAACAGGAGAGAAGAGAATGAAAAACCCGTTGTTGCGCCCCTGGCTGACAGAAAAAAGTACCGGACTTACCGAAGATCGCGGTCAGTATGTTTTCCAGGTCAAGCTGGACGCAGACAAGATTGATATAAAAATGGCCGTCGAAGAGAAGTTCGGCGTGGATGTGAAAAGTGTCCGCACGCTCAACAGCCTGGGCAAAACTCGTCGGCAGAATACCCGTAAGGGGCTGGTTACCGGTAAAAAGAACGATACGAAAAAGGCCATTGTCACGCTTGGCGAGGGTCAGACGATAGATTTTTACTCGGGGGCAAACCCGAAGGGCGACGCATAGAGCTTACAACAAAGGTTAGATTATAATTTACAATGGCTATTAGGAAATTATTGCCGGTGACGCCAGGGTCACGATTCATGTCATACCCGGCGTTTGATGAAATCACCAAAAGCACGCCAGAAAAACGCCTGCTGGTGCCCCTGAAAAAATCAGGTGGCCGGAACAACACAGGACGGAAAACCTCTCGCCATCGCGGTGGTGGACACAGGCGTCATTACAGGATTATTGATTTCAAGCGTACCAAGGATGGCGTACCTGCAACAGTTGCTTCCATTGAGTATGATCCTAACAGATCATCACGAATTGCACTTCTTCATTATAATGATGGAGAAAAGCGTTATATTCTCGCCCCGAAAGGTTTGAAGGTTGGTGATAAGGTGGAGAGTGGTGACAAGGTCGAGGTTCGGACAGGCAATACCATGCCGCTGAAGAACATCCCGCTTGGTACCGACATCCATAATATTGAGATGAAGGCCGGAAAGGGAGGACAGATTGTCCGTTCAGCAGGAACATTCGCTGTGCTTGCCGCCCGTGAGGGTGATTATGTCACACTGAAGCTTCCTTCAGGCGAAATTCGCAAGGTTCGTGTTGAGTGCAGGGCAACCATTGGGGTTGTGGGCAATACCGACCACGAGAACCTTGATCTTGGCAAGGCCGGTAGAAGTCGCTGGCTTGGCATCCGTCCTCAGACCAGGGGTATGGCGATGAACCCTGTCGATCACCCGATGGGTGGTGGTGAAGGCCGTTCGAAGTCCGGTGGTGGAAGAAGACATCCCAAGTCACCATGGGGACAGCTTGCCAAAGGGCTGAAGACCAGAAACAAGAAGAAGGCTTCACAGAAACTGATTGTTCGCGGCAGAAACGCAAAATAAAACAACTGCAGCGCTAAACTCTATCAAGCAGACATACTATGCCAAGATCTCTTAAAAAAGGACCCTATATCGACATCAAGCTGGAAAGGCGGGTCCTTGACATGAACAGCAGGGGTGAAAAGAAGGTATTGAAAACCTGGTGCAGAAGCTCCATGATCTCTCCTGATTTTGTCGGACACACCATTGCTGTCCATAACGGGAAGACCCATGTGCCTGTCTATGTCAGTGACAACATGGTTGGACATAAGCTTGGAGAGTTCGCACCTACCCGGACCTATCGCGGCCATGCCGGCGGGAAGGCAGAAAAGGGCGGAGCGGCACCTAAGAGAAAGTAAATTGAATAACCGGAAAGGGTAAAGACTTATCATGCAAGCTAAAGCAATTTTACGGCATACGCCGACATCGCCCCGGAAAATGCGTCTGGTGGCGGGTCTTGTCCGCGGCAAAGCCGTTGACCAGGCAAAGGCAATCCTGCTGAACTCGACGAAGGCGGCTTCGCGCAATGCGCTCCAGACCCTGAAGTCTGCGGTNGCAAACTACGCTCAGCTCAATCCTGATGAGCGCGTAGGCGATCAGGAACTTTTCGTCAAGTCGGTGTTTGTTGATGAAGGCGCTACGCTGAAAAGAATGCTGCCTGCACCGATGGGCCGCGCATATCGGGTCCGTAAACGATCGAACCACCTGACCATTGTTGTGGACAGGGTAAAGAATCCAGAAACTAAATAACTTAGAAGGAGAGAACATTGGGTCAGAAAGTCAATCCTACTGGATTCAGGCTCGGCATCATCAGGGACTGGACTTCTCGCTGGTATGATGACAGTCCTGTCATCAGCGAAAAGATCAAGCAGGACCAGGTTATCCGTAACTATGTCCAGACTCGTCTGAAGCGTGAGAAGGCCGGAATAGCGCGTATCATCATAGAGAGGACAAACAAGAACATCAGAATCAACATCTATGCTGCCCGTCCGGGTGCAGTGGTGGGCCGCAAGGGCGAAGAGATCAACAATCTTTCTCAGGAGCTTGGTCGCATCACCGGAAAAGAGGTGAAGATTGATGTTGTTGAGGTGGTCAAGCCCGAAATCGAGTCACAGCTTATCGGCGAGAACATTGCCTACCAGCTTGAGAACCGTGTTTCATTCAGAAGGGCAATGAAGCAGGCGATACAGACTGCAATGCGTGCTGGTGCAGAGGGCGTGAGAATTCGCTGTGCAGGACGGCTTGGCGGTGCTGAAATTGCCCGTGCAGAGCAGTATAAAGAGGGAAAGATTCCCCTTCATACAATCAGGGCCAATGTGGATTATGCCAGCGTGACCGCTCATACCATTGCCGGTACCATCGGTATCAAGGTCTGGGTTTACAAAGGCGAGGTTCTTGTTCAGCGCATAGACGCAATAGAGGAAGAGGAGATGAAGCGCATCAAGGATCGCCGCAGTGATTCCGGTCCCCGTTCGCGTGACAATCGTAACAAGCGCCGCCGTCGTCCTGCGGGAAGACCCTGAAGAAACCAGTACAACAAATCAGAAAATAGAATGGAGTTGCCGGTATGTTAATGCCAAAGAGAGTGAAATACAGAAAGACGCAGCGCGGACGCATGAAAGGCAACGCAGGGCGTGGAACAGATGTATCTTTCGGTTCGTTTGGCCTGAAGGCGATTGAGCCGGCATGGATTACCAGCCGTCAGATAGAGGCTGCCCGTGTGGCAATGAACCGGTATATGAAGAGAGATGGAAAAATCTGGATCCGGATTTTTCCTGATAAGCCGGTCAGTAAAAAAGCAGCTGAAACACGCATGGGATCTGGTAAAGGAGCGCCTGAATTCTGGGTGGCTGTAGTCAAGCCGGGTCGGATCATGTTTGAGGCGGACGGGGTTTCCAAAGAGATTGCGACAGAGGCCTTCAGGCTTGCAGCCAAGAAGCTTCCTATCAAGACCCGTTTCATCGTGCGTCCTGATTACGAAGGTTAAAGAGAATAAAATCAGCAAGAGAGCAACTATTATGAAAAAGTATGAAATTGCGGCAATGACCGAGAAAGAGCTTGTAGAAAGGATTGCCGAGCTTGAAGACAGGCTTGCTGATATCAATTTTTACAAGGTTATCGAGCAGCCTCAGAATCCGATGGTTTTCCGTAATTCCCGAAGGGAGATTGCGAGGATGAAAACCCGTCTCCATCAGCTTACGGTTTTGGAGTCAGCGAAAAGCTGAGTCCGGGGCACCATAAAACAAACAGTTTACTTACATGGCAGAGAAGAACATGGGCGAGACCAGCCCCAATGCACAGGAAGCAGTAGCAAGAGGCCGCAAAAAGAGCTGGCTCGGCAAGGTTGTCAGTGACAAGATGGACAAAGCCATTGTTGTTGCCGTTGAGCGCAGGGTTCAGCATCCGGTTTACAAAAAATACTTCCGGAAGACCACGAGAATCATGGCTCACGACGAGAACAATGAGGCAGGTATCGGTGATCTCGTCAAAGTGATTGAGTGCCGTCCCATAAGCAAGCGCAAGAGCTGCCGGCTTGTGGAGATTCTTGAGAAGGCCAAGTAAGAGAGACCAGTATACATACACCTCATTAAAGTTTGAAACAGGATGATCCAGAAAGAAACCAACCTGGTAGTAGCCGATAACAGTGGCGCTAAAAAGGTCCGTTGCATTCATGTGTTTGGCGGAACCGGCAGGAGATATGCTTCCCTGGGAGACCAGGTCATCGTATCGGTAAAAGCAGCCGTACCGGGAGGCGTCGTAAAAAAGAAAGAGGTGTGCAAGGCCGTAGTGGTCCGCTGCGCAAAGGAGCTGCGCCGTAAGGACGGATCATATATCCGTTTTGATGAAAATGCGGTTGTTCTTCTCAACGCACAGGGCGAGCCAAGAGGTACCCGTATTTTCGGACCCGTAGCCAGAGAGCTTCGTGACAGAAAATACATGAAGATTGTTTCGCTGGCGCCTGAAGTTTTGTGAGGCGCAAAAGCAGGCGGGAGTAACTCAGTTGGTAGAGTCACAGCCTTCCAAGCTGTTGGTCGCGAGTTCGAGTCTCGTCTCCCGCTCAGGATTTATGAATAACATCATACAGGTCAAAAATGAAAACAGGCGTTAAAAAACTCAAGGTCCATGTCAAGAAAAATGATATGGTGACGGTCATCAGCGGTAATGACAAGGGCAAAAGTGGAAAGGTTCTGAGGGTGTATCCGGTGAAAGGTCGGGTTATTGTTGAGGGTGTGAACATCCGCAAGCGCCACATGCGTCCTACCCAGAGCAGTCCGCAGGGACAGATTATTGAGAGAGAGTTTCCGGTTCACGCTTCCAATGTGAAGAAGGGCTGAGTATTTCCTAACAAAGTCAGGATGACCAAGACCATCCTCGGCAAATTGACATCAGAACACCATGGCCCAGAAGAAAGAAGCGGCGGCGGCAACTCCAGCAGCACCGACAGCAGCAAGGCTTCAGACCTTGTATCATGAAAAGGTGGTTTCGGCATTGACAGAGCGTTTCAAGTACGACAATGTCATGAATGTGCCGAAACTCAAGAAAATTTCCATCAACATCGGTGTTGGTGAGGCGGCCTCCGAGCCAAAACTTCTTGAGACTGCACTACAGGAACTTTCACAGATTACCGGCCAGAAGCCGCAGATCCGCAAGTCCAAGAAGGCTATTTCGAATTTCAAGCTCCGCGAAGGTCAGGCGATTGGATGCAGGGTGACGCTGCGAAGAAAGGCGATGTATGAGTTCTTCGATCGCTTTGTCAGTATCGCAGTTCCCCGTATTCGTGATTTCCGCGGTCTTCCTGACACCAGCTTCGATGGTCGTGGAAATTACACTGTCGGTGTCCGCGAACAGATTATTTTTCCTGAAATAGATATCGACAAGGTACCCCGTATTCAGGGAATGGACATCAGTTTCGTTACCTCGGCAACAACCGACGAAGAGGCATTCGTGCTGCTCACCGAGCTTGGCATGCCGTTTAAAAAGAAGAACAACTAATCAATACACAAGAACGATGGCCAAGAAAAGTGTTGTAGCAAGAAACGAAAAACGGAAACGGCTTGTGGAAAAGTATGCCGCAAAGCGTGAGGAGCTGCTGAAGGCTGGAGATTACGAAGCCCTGCGCAAACTCCCCCGTGACAGTTCCGCCTCCAGAGTCAGGAACCGCTGTGTTCTGACAGGAAGGGGACGGGGTGTTTATGAAAAATTCGGCCTGTGCCGCCATATGTTCCGCAAGCTCGCCCTTGAAGGGAAGCTGCCGGGCGTGAAGAAAGCAAGCTGGTAAAACAGTCTGCCATTCAACGAGAGAGGTCTTTGTCCATTTTTGAAAGTAACCAAGGTTCGCTATGCCTGTAACGGATTCAATTGCCGATTATATCACCCGCCTCAGAAATGCGGGGAGAGCAAAAAATAAAACAACCGACATTCCGTACTCAAAGCTTCGGGAGAATATCTCTCAGCTTCTTCTGGAAAAAGGCTACATCAAGGGCTTTACTGTCATTACAACCGAGAAGTTTCCCTTCATCCGTGTTGAAATGAAGTATACTGCTGCCGGCGTTCCCTCCATCAAGGAGATTACCCGTGTGAGTCGTCCAGGAAGGCGTATGTATGAGGGTAAGGACATCAAGAAATATCTCGGTGGACTCGGACTCTACATCATCTCGACATCAAAAGGGGTGATTACCGACAAAGAGGCCAGAGAGCAGGGTGTTGGTGGTGAAATCCTGTTCCGTATCTATTAATTTCACAAGTCCTACAGAGAGAATATCATGTCAAGAATTGGAAAAATGCCCATAGCCCTCGCAAAAGAGGCTAAGCTGGAAATCAGTGAAGGGAACCTGCGGGTTTCAGGACCCAAAGGCGTTCTCGAACAGGCTCTTGTTGAAGAGGTGAAGGTGCTCCAGGAAGAGGGATTGGTCAAGGTTGAGAGAATCAATGACAGCAAACGCTCCAGAGCGATGCATGGCTTGTACCGCATGCTTCTCAGCAATATGATTGAGGGCGTGACGAAAGGGTTTACCAGAAAGTTGGAGATTGCCGGTGTCGGTTTCCGCGCAGAGATGAAGGGTGACCTTCTTGCGCTGACGCTGGGTTTTTCACATATGATCTATTTCAAGGCTCCTGAAGGGGTAAAGCTTGAAACTCCCGATCCGGTCACTGTGCTTGTGAGCGGTATCGACAAGGCCCTCATCGGTCAGGTTGCTGCGAAGATCCGTTCATTCAGGAAACCTGAGCCTTATCGTGGCAAGGGTATCAAGTACGAAGGTGAGGTCATTCGCCGTAAGGAAGGCAAGGCAGCCGGTAAATAAACGGCATCCCTGACCAAAGACAAGTCACTAACCATATACAACAGAGCGAAGAGAATGAGTCAGATAGACAAAGCCTCACGGAGGCAGAAAATCAAGGACAGAAGCAGGGCCGCAGTAGCAGGAACTGCTGTTAAACCGAGGCTTTGCATCTACAGGAGCCTTTCGCAGATTTATGCACAGCTGATTGACGACAGCGGCAGCACAACGATTCTTGCTGTGTCGAGCATGTCAAAAGAGAATAAAGAGCTGAAAGGAGCGGGTGTGGAGGTATGCCGTACGGTTGGTCGTCAGCTTGGTGAAAAAGCTATGGCAAAAGGAATTACAACAGTAGTATTTGACAGGAATGGATTTCGGTATCATGGCAGGGTCAAGGCATTGGCTGATGGTGCTCGGGAAGCAGGACTGATCTTTTAAACATCTCAATGAGAACGATACATGTCGAAAACATCAGCTAAAAGTATCCGGCCCGGAGAGCTCAACCTGAAGGAAAAGCTTGTCCATATCAACAGAACCGCGAAGGTTGTGAAGGGTGGTAAACGGTTCGGTTTCAATGCGATTGTGGTAGTCGGTGATAAAGAGGGCCATGTTGGCTATGGTCTGGGAAAGGCCAATGAGGTTCAGGATGCCATTGCCAAAGGAGTTGAGGATGGCAAGAAAAATGTGGTTAAGGTTCCTATCATCAAAGGCACCATCCCACACCAGATCATTGCCAAATACGGATCAGCCAAAGTGCTTATGAAGCCTGCTACACCGGGTACAGGTCTGATTGCTGGAGGTGCTGTTCGTGCCGTGCTTGAAATGGCGGGTGTGCGTGATGTGCTTACCAAATCACTCGGTTCCTCTAATCCCCATAATGTGGTGAAAGCGGCAATCAAGGGTCTGAAAAGCATCTCAGATGCAAACGATGTGGCTGAAAGACGGTCGAAGAGCCTGACAGAGGTTTTTGAAAGCTAAACTGATTGAATTGCGATCATGAGTGAGAAAAAAATAAAGATTACGCAGGTACGAAGCATTATCGGCGGAACCAGGAAGCAGAAAGCCACCATCCAGGCGCTTGGACTTGGACGGCCCAACTACTCGGTTGAGAAGAAAGACAATGCATGCACCAAAGGGCAGATCAGAGTAGTCCAGCACCTTGTGAAGGTTGAGGAAGTCTGAGATTTTTACTAATAGCAAGTCGGGAATTGAAACAATGGATTTAAGTTCACTTCGTCCTGCAAAAGGCGCGGTAAAAACCAAGAAAAGAGTCGGTCGTGGACAGGGAACCGGCAACGGTACCACCGCCGGGAAAGGCAACAAAGGTCAGCAGTCGCGTAGCGGCTACAAAAGGCCGATTAATGAGGGTGGCCAGATTCCTGTCTACAGGAGACTTCCGAAGTTTGGCTTCACTCCCATTGACAGGAAGCCTGTCACAACAGTCAATCTTTCGCAGATTGCCCGTTGGATTGAGATTGAAGCTGTGGGAAAAGAGATCAGCATTCTTGATCTTAAAAACCTATGCCATGCATCAAACAGCGAGTATTTCAAGGTGCTCGGCAACGGAGAGATTTCTGTGGCCATCACCATTACCGCACATGCATTCAGCAAGTCGGCTGAAGAAAAAATTGTTGCAGCTGGCGGCAGTGTGGTAAAGGCTGAGCGTACGCTTCAGGAAGCAGCAAGAGTCAAGGACCTTTCTGTTGAAGATGCACTTCTCAAGCCTAAGGCCAAAGTGGTCAAGGTAGTGAAGCCGAAAGTGAAAAAGTCCTGAACTGATCCAAGCAAAACCCATGAAGCTCACAGAAAGTATAAAGAACATCAACAAAATCCCTGAACTCCGTCAGCGGATTCTTTATACGCTGCTCCTGCTTTTTGTGTACAGGCTTGGTTCCCACATTACCATACCCGGTGTTGATGCCTCCCTTGTTGCGGGGGCATCAAATTCTCATTCGAATGATCTTTTCGGTCTTTTTGATCTCTTTGTGGGCGGCGCATTTGCCCGGGCTTCTATTTTTTCGCTCGGAATCATGCCCTACATTTCTGCCTCCATCATCATCCAGCTTCTTGGTGCGGTAACTCCGTATTTCCAGAAACTCCAGAAAGAGGGAGAGGAGGGTCGTCAGAAAATAAACCAGATGACCCGATTCGGAACAGTCCTCATTGCATCTCTTCAGGCATGGGGCGTCAGTGTCAGCCTATCGAGTCCTGCGTCTTTCGGTCAGGCGGTTGTTCCCGATCCGGGTCTCTTCTTCTCGTTCAGTGCCGTCATTATTCTTACCGCGTCGACTGTTTTTGTCATGTGGCTTGGTGAGCGCATTACGGAGCAGGGTATCGGCAACGGTATTTCACTGATTATCATGATCGGTATTCTTGCAGCGTTCCCTCAATCGCTTGTTGCAGAGTTCCGCTCGGTATCCCTTGGCAGCAAGAACTGGATTATTGAAATCATCATTCTTGCGATGATGGTAGCCATTGTGGCTTTTGTCGTGGTCCTGACTGTAGGTACCCGCAGGGTTCCTGTACAGCACGCAAAGAGGGTTGTCGGCCGGAAGGTGTATGGCGGTGGCACGCAGTACATACCCATGAAAATCAACACTGCCGGCGTGATGCCTATTATTTTCGCCCAGTCGATCATGTTTCTGCCCGGTACTTTCCTTTCCTTTTTCCCGGACAACGAGGTGATGCAGTCGATGTCCTCAATCTTTGCCTACGACTCATGGTGGTATGCACTGATGTTCGGCACGATGATTCTGTTTTTTACCTATTTCTATACCGCCATTGCTTTCAACCCTAAAGAGGTTGCCGATACCATGCGGCGCCAGGGGGGGTTCATACCCGGTGTGAGGCCGGGAAAGAGCACAGCCGATTTCATTGATAATATTCTTACGCGAATTACACTTCCCGGGGCAGTTTCGTTGGCCCTTATTGCTGTGCTCCCAACATTCCTGACGAAGTTCGCCAATGTGACGCCGGGATTTGCTCAGTTTTTTGGCGGAACCAGCCTGCTGATTATAGTGGGCGTGGGACTTGATACCCTTCAGCAGGTGGAAAGCCATCTCCTGATGCGTCACTATGACGGGTTTATGAAGTCCGGTAAGACACGCGGCCGTCAGAGCCGCTAAGGGAAGGTGGATTGATGATCAGCATTAAAAGTGAACGAGAGATTGAATTGATGAGGGAGGCGGGAGCCATTGTTGCCAAGACCCTTGATATGCTTGAAACAGAAATCAGGCCGGGGATGACAACCCTTCAGCTTGATGAAATGGCAGAAGAGTTCATCCGTAGCCATCAGGCGGTACCGAGTTTTCTGAATTATGCTCCAAAGGGAGATCCCGATGTAACCCCCTATCCTGCAACGCTCTGTGTATCGCTCAATGAAGAGGTTGTTCATGGGGTGCCGACAAAAAAAAGGGTGATGAAGGAAGGTGATATAGTTTCTGTGGATTGCGGGGCCTATAAAGGCGGCTATCATGGTGATTCAGCAAGAACTTTTGTCCTCGGCGAGATAGATGCAACGGTTCAGCAGCTTGTTGATGTTACCCGTGAAAGCCTTATGAAGGGGATATCCATGGCTGTTGCCGGCAACAGGCTGCATGATATCTCCGCTGCAGTGGAACAGCATGCACGGTCGTACCGTTTCAGTGTCATTGAAAATATGGTTGGTCACGGTATTGGCAGCGAATTGCATGAAGACCCTCCGGTTCCCAATTATGGAAGAAAAGGAACAGGCCCTGTCCTTCGTGAAGGGATGACTTTAGCCATTGAACCCATGATAGCACTCGGTCGTTCACGCAATGCGGTGAGTCGTCGGGGAGGCTGGGTAGCTGTGACGGAGGACGGAAAGCCCTCTGCGCATTTTGAGCATACGATTGTTGTAAGGAACGGGGATGCAGAAATACTGACCCGTTCATTTCTAGGTTCCGCTGGCGCTTGAAGGAACAATTCAAAAGAGCATAAAGGAGCAACTGTTTTGGCGAAGGAAGAATCAATTGAGATTGAAGGCGTTATCCTTGAGGCGCTGCCTAATGCGCAGTTCAAGGTGGAGCTCGAAAATGGGCTGGTTGTGCTTGCCCATGTTTCCGGAAAAATCAGGATGCACTATATCCGCATTCTTCCGGGTGATAAGGTGAAAGTACAGATTTCCCCTTACGATATCTCAAAAGGGAGAATCACCTACCGTTATAAATAAAGTGGGAAATTGCATGGTGGCGTATTGATTCTTTTATCTTTATTCGTTACATTACATGCCTTTTCAAATTTTGCGTTCAGTCAGGTTTAATTCTTGCATGTGGGGTTTACTATGAAAGTGTATTCATCGATCAAAAAAAGATGCGAGCATTGCCGCATCATCAAGCGCAAAGGCAAACGGTTTGTCATCTGCAAGGTGAACCCGAGCCACAAACAGCGCCAGGGTTGATTTCCGGGGATTAATCAATAGAACTTTATAAGAGAATATGAGGATAGCTGGTGTAAATCTGCCGCTCAACAAGCATGCAGTCATAGCCTTGACGCATGTATACGGCATTGGGAAGACAACTGCAAAAACCATTCTTCAGAGAACGGGTATTGCGCCTGACAGGAAGATTTCAGACTTGAACGACGCAGAGGCGCATTCAATCCGTGAACTTATTACCGAAGAGTACAAGGTTGAGGGTCAGGCTCGTGGTGAGCAGCAGCTTTCCATCAAGCGCCTTATGGATGTAGGGTGCTACAGGGGACTTCGTCACCGTCGCTCGCTGCCTGTTCGTGGACAGAATACACAGACCAATGCAAGGACGAGAAAGGGTAAGCGTAAGACTGTTGCCGGCAAGAAGAAGGCGGCCAGGAAGTAGGTGGTGATCAAGGCATAAAAAAAACTTCGAGACTAAAGAGTTCATAATTCATGGCTACAACAAGCAGGAAAAAGAAGAAAGTAAAGGTTACCCCTGAAGGTGCTGTGCATATCAAGGCATCGTTCAACAATATCATGATTACCATTACTGATGTTCAGGGGAATACCGTCTCCTGGTCAAGTGCCGGTAAAAATGGCTTCAGGGGCTCAAAGAAGAATACCCCGTATGCGTCGCAGGTGACCTCAGAGGCCGCTGCCAAAGAAGCATACGATCTGGGTATGCGACATGTCGATGTGTTCATCAAGGGACCGGGAGCTGGCCGTGATGCTGCTATTCGGGCATTGCAGGGTGTCGGACTTGAGGTCCGGACCATAAAGGACATCACTCCGCTGCCGCATAACGGCTGCCGTCCTCCGAAGCGCAGGCGGGTCTGACAGATATACATTCACAGAATATTCAATGACAGTAATTGACATATGGCACGATTCAGAGGCTCAATAACAAAAGTATCCCGCAGGCTGGGCATTGCTCTTACGCCCAAGGCAGAGAAATACATGGAAAGGCGCCCCTTCGCTCCAGGACAGCATGGTCAGGGCAGAAGGTCAAAAGTTTCCGAGTATGCGCTGCAGCTGAGAGAGAAGCAGAAAATGAAATACCTCTACGGCATTCTTGAGAAGCAGTTCAGGAACTATTACAAGAAGGCTGTTTCGCAGCGCGGTGTTACCGGTGACAACCTTGTCAGACTTATAGAGCGCCGTTTTGATAATGTGGTTTTCAGAGCCGGATTTGCGCCTTCGCGGGCAGGTTCCCGGCAGCTGGTATCGCATGGCCATCTTCTTGTCAATGGGAAAAAGGTCAATATCCCTTCCTACATGGTATCTCCCGGCGACCTTATTGAGTTTCGCCCGAAAAGCAAGAATATGAGTGCTGTTTCCGATGCTCTCAGCAAGACTCCGGATGCCAGGATCCCTTCATGGATTCAGGTTGACAAGGCTAATCAGAAAGCGGTTTTCCTTGCCGTGCCCGAACGCGTCGAAGTACAGGAGCCGTTTAACGAGCAGCTGGTTGTTGAGTTGTACTCGAAGTGATTTTAATGAATGTATAAGGCATAAAGACTATGATATACCAGATGCAGATGCCTGCGAAAATAGAGGTCGATGAGACGACGCACACGGATTATTTTGGCCGTTTTGTCGCACAGCCGCTGGAGCGGGGTTATGGTGTGACTCTTGGCAATATGATGCGCCGCGTTCTGCTTGCTTCCCTTCCCGGAACTGCAATTACGGGTATTAAGGTTGATGGCGTCTTTCATGAGTTTTCGGCAATTGAAGGAGTTCGCGAGGATGTCCCCGAGATTGTGCTGAACCTGAAAAAGGTCCGTTTCCGTTCTACCTGCAAGCGCAGCTGCAAGACGACGCTGACGATTACCGGGCCGAAGGATTTTACCGCTGGTGATATTGTTGCTATGGAGGGAGAGTTTGATGTATTGAACAAGGATCTCCACATTGCAACCGTCAATGAGGGTTCAACGCTCAATATTGATGTGTTTGTAGGACGCGGTCGCGGATACACACCTGCTGAGGATAACCGTCCGGAAAGCATGCCTATCGGGTATATAGCCATTGATGCCATCTACACTCCCATCAGGAATGTCAAAGTCGCAGTTGAGAATACCCGTGTGGGACAGCGCACTGACTATGAAAAAATGGTGTTGGATGTTGAAACAGACGGCTCTATTACGCCTGATGATTCCATAAGCCTTGCTGGTCGCATCATCAACGAGCATGTGGCCTTCTTTGCTGATTTCTCTCCGACTGAAGAGGAGTTCACAGAAGAGGAGTTCAAGCAGCAGGATGATGAGTTCGAGGCAATGCGCAAACTTCTGAATACAAAAATCGAGGATCTCGATCTTTCAGTCCGTTCGCACAACTGCCTTCGTCTCGCGGAGATTGATTCCATTGGCGACCTGGTCTCACGCAAGGAAGACGAACTGCTCAATTATAAGAATTTCGGTAAGAAGTCGCTCACGGAGCTGAAAGAGCAGCTTGAAAAATTTGAGCTCAAGTTTGGTATGGATATCACCAAATACCAGATGAAAGGCTGATACAGGTAATTATTTTTAGAATTTTGAGATTGATAACCAGTCATGCGTAAAGTCAAGCCGGCAAGAAAACTTGGAAGAACCGCAGCTCACAGAAAGGCGACTCTCAGCAGCCTTTCAACTCAGCTGATTCTTCACAAGCGCATTGAGACCACCGAAGCAAAGGCCAAGGAAACGCGGAAGGTCGTTGAGAAGATCATAACCAAAGCCCGCAAGGGAACGGTTCATGCACAGCGTGAAATCTTTAAGGATATCCGTGACAAAGAGGCCATCAAGACTCTTTTTGAGGAGATTGTAGGTAAGGTGGGCACCCGTAATGGTGGTTACACCAGAGTTATCAAGCTTTGTCCCCGTTTTGGCGATGCTGCAAAAATGGCCGTGATTGAGCTGGTTGATTTTGCAGAGGCTCCGGCAGCTGCACCGAAGGCAGCCAGGCAGGACCGCTCCAAGCGTGTCAAGGGTTCCAGGAAAACCGAAGCATCTGCAGCAAAAGCAGCACCAGCTGCTCAGGCTGCTCCTGAACTGCCGGCAGAGTCTGATGCCCCGGCGGCTGAGGCGGCTCCTACGGAAGAGTAGGCTGCACAAACAGAAACGGATTGACGAATCAATCCTGATGGTCATTGTCTGCAGAGAGCGGTTTTTTACCGCCAGCGGGCAATGACTATCTGCTTTTCATTGAACAGGGGGCTCACTTCACCTATGGGCTTGAGTGTGACGCTTCCGGGAAACCCCTTTCTTTTCTTCCCCTCCCTCAGCGCCTCGTCAATTTCTTTCTGAAGATCTCCCCCTTTCAGGCATATCAATTCACCGTTCTTTTTCAGCAGTGGTGCCGCATAGCGTGACAGCTCCTTGAGCGGGGCTACCTGCCGGCTCAGAATGGTGTTGAACGCAAGACCTTTGAGTTCCTCAACCCTTGTATGCATTGCACGGGCATTGGTAAGGCCAAGCTCTTCAATCATTGCCGAGCAGGCGGTTATTTTTTTTCCTGTTGAATCCACAAGAAGAAACTGCACTTGCGGGTACATGATTGCAAGAGGTATACCCGGCAGTCCTCCACCTGTTCCAAGGTCGAGAACGGTTTCGCCGTCACGGAAGTTGTGAACAAGAGATGGCAGCAGTGAGTGAAATACATGCCTGATGAGTACAGGCGCATCCTCCTTCCGGCTGATCAGGTTGACTTTGGTATTCCAGCTCTCAAGCATCTGGGCGTAGCGCACCAGCAGCTGATGCTGTTCATCGGTAATCTGTATTCCCTCGTTCGTGCAGAATGACTGGAGCTGGTCCCCATCATTGTTCTGTTGCTTCATCTCATGTGCTTCATGTTGTCTGTCGCGCGCGCTCTCTCTTGGGGAGAGTCTCTGTAGAATAAAACGATATTTTGAGCTCATTGACAAATACGCATCCCTTGTTTTGTCGTACATTTCTTCTGTTCCCCCCTTGCTGATACTATAATGAGAGGTGTTATGACGAGCCACACCGAAAATCATCTTTACGCAGTTGTCATCGCTGGAGTAGGGACCAGGATGTTCTGGCCTCTTGAGCGGGAAGCGAGGCCTATGCCGTTTCTTGATCCTGCGGACATGGGTAGCTTACTTCAGGGGGTTCTGCATCGTGCTGAAGGCATTGTGCCACGCGAACACATAGTGCTTGTTGCCGGTCTTCATGCCAAAAGTCTGCTTGAGGGTGTGGGGGAGCTCTACAGCGAGCACAATCTTTTGATTGAGCCTGTGTGGCGGGGGACTGCAGCCTCAGTTGCTCTTGCGGCTGCTCATGTCAGAAAGCTCGATGCGGAGGCAGTGCTGCTTGTCATTCCCGCTGATCATGTCGTGCATGATGAAGAGGCATGTGAAGCGGTATTGCGGCAAGCTGTGGCGGTGGCTTCGGGCCGGGAGGCCATGGTTGTTGTGGGCATTGAGGCTCTGCGTCCTGAAACGGGTTGCGGATATATCCAGAAAGGGGCTGAACTGCCCCTGCCGGAGCCAGAGACGCCAGAGGGCGGCTCCCATCTTTATGCGGTGCGTGCTGTAGTGGAAAAAGCCGATTATGCAACGGCCGTTGATTTTATCAGCAGTGGTGATTTCTGCTGGAACAGCGGGATATTCATTACCCGGGTCGATCTTCTTCTGCATGAGTTCAGCCGGTGGATTCCTGAACTCTACCGCGACCTTCTTTCACTGTCGGAAGTTGCCCGTACCCGCGATTTCAAAAGGGTTTCGGCTGAAGTGTATGCCTGGCTGCACAGGCAGTCCATTGAGAGCTGTCTCATGGAAAAATCAAAAAGGGTGGTGGTATTGACAGGAGAGTTCGGTTGGGCGGCTCCCTGCACATGGGACGATATCATCCGCCTGAAGGGAACATCGGGAGGGGATGAGAAGGAGGTGGTGCTGCTTGAGAGCGAGGGGGTGTTTGTCCGCAAGCCTCCCGGCAGGGTTGTCTGCTGCATAGGCGTAAGCGGACTGATTGTAGTTGACGCAGGAGATGCGCTGCTGATTTGCTGTCGGGGCGAAGCGGGCAGGGTCCCCGGGCTTCTTGAAGAACTGAAGCGACGGGGTATGGATGAGGTATTGTAAGGGTTCCGGTCTCCTTACTGACTGCTGAGGGCCGACCAGCTTGCCCCTTCCCGCGTATCCTTGATTTCAATGCCTGCCGCTTTGAGCCCGTCACGAATCAGGTCACTGGTTGCAAAATCCTTTTCACTGCGTGCGGCACTGCGAAGTTCCATGAGGACCTTCATTGCTCCCTCAAGCCGCTGTCTGTCTCCGGCCCCGTTTCCGGTGGATCCGGAATCATGTTCGAGAATGCCAAGCACATCAACGCCTGCCATAGTGAAGAGGTCGGCAGCTGCGCCAAGAGATGGCTGGTCAAGGCCTTCCGGGCGGTCAAGGGCTGCGTTCAGCGCCTTGGCAAAGTCAAACAGCGCCGCAATGGCAACCGGAGTGTTGAAATCGTCATCCATCGCTTCCCTGAACCGCTCTCTGAATGGTGCAACATTCATTGCTCCAGTTCCTGCAGTTGCTCCCTGAAGCCGCTGGCGGGTTTCACGAAGTTTCTGGAGTCCTGCGGTTGATGCGGCGATTGCCGCATCTGAGTAGTCGAGAGGGGAGCGGTAGTGCGACTGCAGTATGAAGAACCGTATGGCTAAAGGGTTGATGGTTGTGAATATCTCCTTCAGGTTGACGGCGTTCTTCAGCGATTTGCCCATCTTTGTGCCATTCACAGTTACCATGTTGTTATGCATCCAGTAGCGGACATAGGGCTTGCCGTTTGCTGCCTCCGACTGGGCGATTTCGCATTCATGGTGGGGAAAGCGGTTTTCCATACCGCCTCCGTGGATGTCTATGGTCTCTCCCAGGTATTTCATTGACATTGCAGAGCATTCGAGGTGCCAACCCGGATAGCCCATTCCCCATGGGGAGCTCCACTGCATGAGGTGGCTCTCTTCAGCCTTTTTCCAGAGCGCGAAGTCTGAAGGGTTGCGCTTTTCGCTGCGCACGCCTACTCTGGCGCCCGACTGAACAGCCTCAAGGTCGGTCCGTCCGGACAGTTTTCCGTATCCGGGAAAGGACTCTACGGAGAAATAGACATTGCCGTTGACTTCATAGGCATGGCCGCTTTTGACCAGAGCCTCTACAAGAGCAATCTGTTCGGGGATGTGCCCGGTTGCCAGCGGGGCTATGTTCGGTCGCAGCACGCCCATCCGGTCCATATCCTCGTAAAAGCTCCGCGTATAGTACTGGGCGATTTCCATCGGATCGGTTTTTTCAAGCCGTGCCTGGCGGGCAATCTTGTCTTCCCCCTCGTCGGCGTCGTCGGAGAGGTGGCCCACATCAGTAATGTTCTGCACATACTTCACCCTGTAGCCGCTCTGGCGCAGCCAGCGAACCACAACATCAAAGGAAACATAGCTCTTGGCGTGGCCGAGATGGGCATGGCCGTACACGGTGGGTCCGCAGACATAGATGCCGACCATTCCCGGGTGAAGCGGAGTGAAGGGCTGTTTTTCGCGTCCGAGGGAGTTGTATATGGCAAGCGTCATAGCGGTATTCCTGTTGGTATGGTTTGCTGAAAAGTTAAACATTTGGGTTTTGATCCCAAGGTTTTTAGCTTCTTTTTTAACCGGGGCTTCCCGCCTGTTTACCATTCTTGTATGAAGATCACCAACGCTGCATTCGTTCGAAGCGTTTCAGACCTTTCGGACCTTCCCGAAGAGAGTTTTCCTGAAATTGTATTTGCCGGTCGCTCGAATGTTGGCAAATCATCCCTTCTCAATTCGCTGACTGGCCGCAAGGGACTTGCCAAAACCAGCTCCACCCCCGGAAAGACCCGCCTGATCAACTATTTTCTCCTTAACGACAATCTCTATTTCGTCGATATTCCCGGTTACGGTTATGCGGCTGTGAGCCATGCGGAGAAGGATGCATGGGGCAGGCTGCTTGCAGGCTATGTTGGCGACCGTGCCGCCATCGCACTGGTTGTGCTTCTTCTCGATTCACGCCATCCTGCCATGAAGTCAGATCGTGATATGATGGATTTTCTTGCCTATCATGACCGTCCCTACGGCATTGTGCTTACCAAGGACGACAAACTCACCCAGAAAGAGCGGACTCATGCAAAACGGGCAACGGAAAGCTGCGCCATGAATGCCGGGTTCATCGTCAGCTATTCATCTGTCTCTGGAAAGGGCAAAAACGAGCTGCTCGACCATTTCGACCGCTATCTCTGAAGGGAACGCGCTACAGTATCTGCCTTCATTGCTGATGTTCAGCGGATGTGCATATGCAATGAAGGCTTCTGAAAAAACGGAATAATTTTGGTACCTTGACAGGTTGTTGTTCCGTGAGCCCATACATCCCGTAAATACCCATCGTTGTGGAATCAAAACCATTCTCTCTCCCTTCCCAGTCGGCAACCGTTCTCATTGGCACCCAGTTTGGTGATGAAGGCAAAGGCAAGCTTGTCGATTATCTTTCCGATCAGTATGATATTGTCGTCCGCTATCAGGGCGGCGCAAATGCAGGCCATACCATCTGTTTTGATGGCAAGAGTGTGGTACTGCATCTTATTCCTTCGGGAATCTTCAATGAAAAGTGCGTCTGTGTCATTGGCAATGGCGTGGTGATTGATCCCGTGGCGCTGCTTGAGGAGATTGCGACAGTTGAGGCGCTTGGATATGAGGTGAAGGGGAGGCTGTTCATCAGCCACAATGCTCACCTGATTATGCCTTATCACAAAAGGCTTGACAGCCTGAGCGAGAGTGCTCAGGGGGATCAGAAAATCGGTACAACCGGCCGGGGCATTGGCCCGAGCTATGAGGATAAGTTTGCCAGAAAAGGCATCCGGGTGGTTGACCTGCTCAATGCAGAGGTGCTGCAGGAGAAGCTTCGCGAGAACCTTGCCCAGAAGAACCGTCTGTTCACCACCATTTATGATGGTGAGGAGATTGATGTTGAGTCGATGGTCCGAGAGTATGAAGAGTTTGACAAGATCATCGATCCCTATATCACCAACACACAGCTCTATTTGAACCGGCAGCTGCGCGAGGGCAGGACTGTGCTGCTTGAGGGTGCGCAGGGGAGCCTGCTCGATGTTGACCATGGAACCTACCCGTTTGTTACTTCCTCGAACCCTACTTCAGGTGGCGCCTGCACTGGCTCGGGCATTGCTCCGAACCATATCGGCAAAGTGATCGGCGTCTGCAAGGCATATATGACACGGGTTGGCAACGGCGCTTTCCCGACTGAACTGTTTGACGAAACGGGCGAGGAACTTGGACGGGTCGGCCATGAATTTGGTGCCACAACAGGACGGAAACGCCGTTGCGGCTGGATTGATCTTGTTGCCATGCGTTACGCGGTGGCGGTCAACGGCATTACCGAACTGGCGCTGACGAAGCTCGATGTTCTTGATGGTTTTGAGGAAATACAGGTTTGCAATTCCTATACGCTTGACGGAAAGGAAATTTTTGATTTCCCGACCGACCACGAGACTCTTTCACGGGTGAAGCCTGTTCTTACCCCCATGAAGGGATGGATGGCTTCCAATGCCGATGCCCGAAACTTTGAAGAGATGCGGCCCGCAGCCAAACAGTTTGTTGAGTTTCTGGAAAACGAGCTGGAAGTTCCTGTCACATTCATTTCGGTGGGACCTGGCCGTAATGAGACTGTGTTCCGTTAACCTTTCCCGATCTGTCGACATGGCTCTTATGGATATTTCCGTCATACCTCTTGACGGGGGGCGCTCAAGTTACAGCGGCTTTGTTGCTGAGCTGCAGGCGATTCTTGAAGAGAGCGGCTGCCGTTACTGCCTCAATGATATGGCTACTACAGTGGAGGGGCCGGCACAGAAGCTCTTTGAACTTGCCCTGATGCTGCATGAGCACTCATTTCGTGCTGGAGGAAAAAGAGTCTATACAGTAATGAAAATTGACGACAGGCGAGATCGGAATGTGGCGCTTGGGGAGAAGGTGGACTCAGTCATGAGGAAAGTCGACTCTGGGGGGCAGTAGGGGGATTGGCGAAAAAGTTTTATCTTTACGGTCTTTAAGTTTTGCCTTTGGCTGGTCCGTTTTCCTTACAGGGAGTGGGTTCGGTCGGGGTCACTAACAGGGAGGAAATCATACATGCTTCAGGTTCCCGGTGATGGCAGCATAATCAAGGAGGACAATGTAACGCACAGCTTTTGCGGTCTGGCGTGTGTTGGGTGGATGTACCAGAAAATCAAGGACAGCTTTTTCCTGATTCTCGGCACACATACCTGTGCCCATTTTTTGCAGAACGCTCTTGGCATGATGATATTCGCCAAGCCGCGTTTCGGTATCGCGCTTCTTGAAGAGGGTGACCTTTCAAAGCATGAGCCGAGTCTTGAGGAAATTATTGCTGAAATCAAGGCCGATCACAACCCGTCAGTTATTTTTCTCCTCTCTTCCTGCACCCCCGAGGTGATGAAGGTCGACTTCAAGGGGCTTGCCGACCATCTGGCAACGCCCGAGGTTCCGGTGCTGTTTGTCCCTGCAAGCGGGCTGGTCTACAATTTCACCCAGGCTGAAGATTCTGTGCTTCATGCACTGGTTCCCTTCTGCCCCCAGGCTCCCGCGGGAGAAAAAAGTGTTGTCTTTCTTGGTTCCGTCAATGATGCCACCGCTGATGACTTGAGGGCGGAGGCTGAAGAACTGGGCATCAAGGTCGGAGGATTTCTTCCGGAATCCCGCTTTGAGCGTATGCCGGCTATCGGCCCCGATACTGTTCTTGCCCCAATCCAGCCCTATCTGTCGCGCGTTGCCGTGAAGCTTGAGCGCGAAAGAGGTGCCAGGACCCTGCACTCCCTTTTTCCTTTCGGCCCCGACGGCACCAGGGCATTCTGGGAAGACCTTGCGAAAATGTTCGGTATTGAGGTTGACCTCAGTGATCGTGAAAAGGCGGCATGGGAGAAGATCCGCCGCCAGACCGACCTCCTGAAGGGCAAACAGGTCTTTTTGACTGCCGACACCATGATGGAGCTGCCGCTTGCACGGTTCCTCCATAGTGCGGGTGCGGAAGTTATGGAGTGCAGCAGCGCCTACATCAACAAGAAATTTCATGCCCGGGAACTCCAGGCTCTTGAGGGGGTTCGGGTGGTAGAACAGCCGAATTTCCACCGTCAGCTTGAAGATATCAAACGGGAACGCCCCGACATGGTCGTGACCTCTCTTATGACCGCCAATCCCTTTGTGGGACAGGGTTTTATTGTGAAGTGGAGCATGGAGTTCATGCTGATGTCCATTCATGGATGGTCAGGCGTCTTTACGCTGGCCAACATGTTCGTTTCGCCTTTCGACCGCCGCAGCGCACTGCCGGAATTTGACCGGGATGTGTGGCTTGAGGGTGTGATGCCGAGTGCGGAAAAAGTTTCATGAGGAAATGCAATAACAAACACAAGAGAGTATGCGTTTAGCTTTCTGGCTCTACGAGGGCACAGCCCTTCATGGCATCAGTCGCATCACCAACAGCATGAAGGGTGTTCATACGGTCTACCATGCCCCGCAGGGCGATGACTATATTACCGCAACCTATACCATGCTTGAGAGAACACCGGAGTTTCCGGCTCTCTCGATCAGTGTTGTCCGCGGGCGCGATCTCGCACAGGGAGTTTCACGGCTTCCGGCTACCCTTCAGCAGGTTGAGCACCACTATCATCCCGAACTGACCGTCATTGCCCCGAGCTGCAGTACGGCACTTCTCCAGGAGGATCTCCGTCAGCTTGCCGCCCATTCGGGAGTAGCACAGGAAAAGCTGATGGTTTACGCAGTCAATCCCTTCCGTGTGACGGAAAACGAAGCGGCTGACGGTCTCTTTACCGAACTGGTGAAGCGGTATGCCGCCAATGGACAGAAAAGTGCAGTTCCCGCTGTCAACCTGCTTGGTTTTACTTCTCTTGGATTTCACTTGAAGGCCAACCTTACCAGCCTTCGCCGTATGCTGTCTACGCTGGGCGTGAAGGTGAATGTGGTTGCTCCGTGGGGTGCAGGAATTGCCGATCTTGCGAGACTTCCGGAAGCATGGCTCAATATTGCCCCCTACCATGAAATTGGCAGGACCGCTGCGGAATATCTCGAACAGGAATTTGCGATGCCGGCGGTCTATGACACGCCGATAGGCGTGGAGCCAACCTTGCGCTGGCTTCGCTCCATTATTGAAAAACTCAATGAGGTCGGTGCCGGATGCGGCGCATCCCCGATCAGCATGCCTGCACTCCATGACTTTTCGCTTGACGGCATGAGTGCTCCCAGCGGAGTTCCATGGTTTGCCCGTACTGCCGACATGGAGAGCTTCAGCAATAAAAAGGCTTTTGTATTCGCCGACGCCACCACAACGGTTGCTATGGTGAAATTCCTTCGTGACGAACTCGGTATGAAGGTTGTCGGAGCGGGAACCTATCTTGAACGCGATGCCGACTGGGTCCGCCGGGAGCTTGAGGGCTACCTGCCGGGCGAATTGATGGTGACCGACCGGTTCCAGGATGTTGCCAAAGTGATTGAGGACGAGCTTCCGGATCTGGTCTGCGGTACGCAGATGGAACGCCACAGCTGCCGCAAGCTTGATATTCCCTGCATGGTTGTTTCTCCCCCGACCCATATTGAAAACCATCTGCTTGGTTACTATCCCTTCTTCGGATTTGACGGAGCTGATGTGATTGCCGACAGGGTCTATCTCTCCTGCAAACTTGGCCTTGAAAAGCATCTCATCGACTTTTTCGGTGATGCGGGTCTTGAATATGAGGATGGTGATGCGGCTGACGAAACCGGAGTGGCGGCAGCAGCAGCCAATGGCCATTCCCCCGCCGGAGGTTCAACGGAAGGCGAGGGCGGCATGGTGTGGACGGGCGAGGCTGAAACCATGCTGAAGAAGGTGCCGTTTTTTGTCCGCAAGAAGGTGAGGAAGAATACGGAGACTTTCGCGATGGAGCAGGGCGAAGGAGAGGTGACGGTAGAAGTGTTCCGTCGGGCAAAGGATTCGCTGGGCGGGTAAGGGTATTTCTTTTCAATACTATTGACATGCAATCATTATGAGTTTAGTTCTGGCTGTATACGGTAAAGGCGGCATCGGCAAAAGCACCACGAGTGCCAATATTTCTGCCGCACTGGCCCTGAAAGGCGCCAAAGTGCTTCAGATTGGTTGCGACCCCAAACACGACAGCACTTTTCCCATTACCGGGAAACTCCAGAAAACCGTCATTGAGGCTCTTGAAGAGGTTGATTTTCACCACGAAGAGCTGACGGCCGAAGATGTCATTGAAACCGGATTTGCCGGCATTGATGGCCTTGAGGCGGGCGGCCCTCCTGCCGGCAGCGGATGCGGTGGCTATGTGGTCGGTGAATCGGTGACACTTCTGCAGGAACTCGGCCTCTATGACAAGTATGATGTCATTCTTTTTGATGTGCTTGGCGATGTGGTCTGCGGCGGGTTCAGCGCCCCTCTGAACTATGCGGATTACGCCATCATTATTGCCACCAACGACTTCGACAGTATTTTTGCAGCCAACCGCCTCTGCATGGCAATCCAGCAGAAGAGTGTAAGATACAAGGTGAAGCTGGCGGGAATTGTGGCCAACCGGGTTGACTACACAACCGGCGGAGGCACCAACATGCTCGACCAGTTTGCCGAGAAGGTGGGTACCAGGCTTCTTGCCAAGGTTCCTTATCACGAACTGATCCGCAAAAGCCGTTTTGCCGGCAAAACACTCTTTGCCATGGAAGATACCCCGGGCAAGGATGAGTGCCTCGTTCCCTACAATGAGATAGCCGAAACCCTCATGCAGGAAAACACCCCGGCTTCAATTCCTGAGCCGATCGGTGACCGTGAAATCTTTGAAATAGTTGGCGGCTGGCAGTAAGCCGCTGATCTGGAATACAAAGGTAAAAGCCCCGCAACAGCGGGGCTTTTACCTTTGTATCTTTTTTGAGGGTGTCGGGGGGCAGGCCGGAGGGTTACATGGTGACGCGATAGGTGCAGTTCAGTGAGGACCCTGAGGTCTGGATGGAGGGGGTGATGGTGGCCTTTGTGTTGACGAGTTCGTGAATGAGGTGTGTGAATGTTCCGAGGAAGAAGCTGCCGACTGAGGGGCGTGAGGGGTGGAGTACCTTGAGGTTTATGACCGGGTTCTTTCCGGTGCTATAGGTGAATTCACCGCTTCCGGCGAAGGTCCAGGCGTTTTTGCTGATGGCAAAAAAGAGGAGGCTGAAGGCCGCTCCGGCGGGCAGAAGCTTGAGGAGTTTCTGGAAGAGGCCCGGAATCCTGACCCGGAGGAGGTATTCTGCAGTTCGGCTTCCCGACTCTTCAAGGATGGCAGCGGTCTCCCTGGCTCCGATTTCCGTGTCGAGGGCGGTGACGAGGGCGTGGAATTTCGACTCGTCAGTCATGTCGGTGGGGAGGTTGCCGATGAAGTGGTCCTGGCCGATGCTTCTCAGCAGCGCTTCGGTTTTCTCTTTTCCTATGGACGCCTCAAGGGCGTTGACTGTCTGGATGATGGAGTTCGGTCCTATTTTTGAAGGGGCGGCTGGAGTGGCGGTCATTGGAGTGAGGGTTCTGGTTTTTGCGGGGAAGGCGGCTGCTGTTTTCTGAGGTTTCGGATGCGGGAACCGCCTTTGAGCGAGTCTGGCGTTATCGCACGGGGGGCGGTGTTCATGATGTCTATGTCAATGTTGTCAGCCATCCACTGTGCTCTTACCCTGACATTGCCTGGATGCAGGCCGAACGGGGCTGAAGGAGTCAGGGGACTGAGGGTTCCGGGGCGCCATTTCTGCCGGTAGAGATCCTGTTCATTTCCNTCNGCGGGTACAAATGCGCTGAGTGTGTAACTGCCTGGAGCGAGTCCCGTAAAGGCATAGCTGAAGGAGTCTGTTTCTTTCTGTACCCCCCGTACCCGATGGGGGAGCGCTCCGTTTGAGGCTCTGGCCTCAACGATGACCGGTCCGCGTGGTGACCAGCAGGTGCCGGAAATACCACCGGTATTGGTGGTGTCGGCGGTTGTGAAGCGTGAGACCCGGGTGGTTCTGGCGCTCTGTATGGGAGGGTTGCCATTGACCGAGGCAGAGTCTATGGAGAGGGTGTAGGGGGTTCCGGGCCTGAACCCGTCTATGGGGCGGATGCTGAATGTTCTGGCATCAATCTTCTTCAGTTCGTATTCCAGTGTTTCCGGACTGCGGCGTCCGGATTCGGAGAGGACGGTTGCGCTTCGTATGGCGTTTCGGGTGACTGGCTGAGAGAAGCTGAGAGTCGCCGTGTTTCCGATTTCGGGCCAGACGGTGTTCATGTAGCCGGGTTGGCTTTTGTCGGCAGGTGTTGTGCTGATGCTGATGGGCAATTTTTCAGCGGTGAACCTTGTGGGATAGAAGAGGACTTTGTTTGTTCCCGCCTTCTGGTCAGTGATGATATAGGGCTCTCCGGTTTTCAGTGGTCCGCAAAGGACTCGTATTTTTGTGCTGGCGGAGGCCGAAACAGGGCTGTACCAGTCGAGTACGGGGACTGGTTTGCGTGTTTTGGCGTGATGGATCTGAATCTCCCTGATGTCAATGTCGGCAGGTTCAGCCGGCTCTGTGTAGGTGAGTTCCAGGAGCTGCCGTTCAAGCGGGCGGCATGCAGCTATGCCGGGATGGTCGGCATCAGGTCCCCCAAGTCGGAGAGCTATGTTTTTCGAGCCGGCAGGAACCGTTCTGTAAGAGCTGAGGCCGATCTCCTCGGTGCTGCGGTTCCAGCGCATGTCGGCGTTGCTGTCATTGAAGGCCAGGAGGCTGTAGGAGCCCGGTGCGAGATGGCTGAAGTGGAATGATCCTGAAGCGTCGGTCTGGGCGAGGTAGTCCGGGCGGTCGTTGCGCATGTCGGGCATGCTGCCGTTTCTGCCGGGACTTTTGAAGGCCAATACAAAAGCACTGGCGGCAGGTGAGAGATCGGTGTTCTGGACTGAGCCGCTGATGGAACTGGTGTCAAGCCTTGCTCCGGTCGCAAAGGGGAGTGTGTAGGTTCCCAGCAGGCTTTTGTTGAGGGTGAGGATATATGTCCGGTTCGCTTCAAAGGGATTGAAAAACACTATTTCCGCCTCGTTGCCGTTGACGGTGACATGGTAGTTGTCTACTTCGGGTGAGAAATGAATTGCATAAAGCAGTTGACGCGCCGTTACCGGATGACTGAAAAGAAGCCGGATTTTTGCTGGACTGGTGTTGACGGATCCTGAGTCGGGGTCCGAGAAGAGCACCTCTCTGGGCTGAGGGTCAACGGGGCCGCCAGAGGGTGGGGCGTCTGAAGCGCAGCCCGAAGCAGCAAGGGCGAGCAGAACAAGGATGGCGTTCAGAATGCTCGTTGGTCTTTTCATGCTTCTCCTGACGGTTTCCTGGCGGGGCAGGCTGAATTGTATCTGTCTCTGAAAATTTGTAAATTAAAAAGTAATGCAGTTCTATGAAAGTTTTTGCTGAAAAATTATAGATCGATTGTCACCATAGATGTCCAGACGAAATTTCAAGGTTCTTTATATATCCGGTGAAGTATCCCCCTTTGTAAGAACCAGTGCGTTGGCGGATTTTATGGCATCATTTCCCCAGGCCCTTGAGGAAGAGGGATTTGAGGCCCGTATCATGATGCCAAAATACGGCGCCATCAATGACCGGAAGTTCCGGCTTCATGATGTTCTGCGTCTTTCAGATATTGAGGTTCCCCTGAAAGAGAAGACCGATCTTTTGAATGTAAAGGTAACGGCACTTCCTTCAAGCAAGATACAGACCTATTTTCTCTATAATGAGAAATATTTCAAGCGAAATGGTCTCTTTACCGACACCCCGGTACAGGGAGAGCTGAAAGCGCTTGCCGAAAAGGTTGCGTTTTTCAATGTTGGTGTGCTTGAGACCCTTCAGAGGCTGGGCTGGAGACCCGATATCATCCACTGCCACGACTGGTATGCATCGCTTGTTCCCCTTCTTCTGAAAACAGTCTACCGCGACCATGAGTTTTTCCGTGGCATCAAGACGGCCATGACTATTCACAATGTGTACCGTCAGGGTGTGCTTCCTTTCAAGGTGCTGAAAAAACTGCTTCCCGATGAGGTGTGTTCAGAGCTCCACCGGAGTGGCGATGATGTCAACATGCTCTATACAGGAGTTGAACATGCCGACATGCTGACAACGACCTCCCCCTCCTATGCCGAGGAGATTACAGGGGAAGCGGGAAATGCATTCGGTCTCAGTGAGGTTCTTGGTGAGAAGAATGTGAATCTGCATGGCATTGTCAATGGCATTGATACACGGCAGTGGAATCCCTCTACCGATAAACTCATCAAAAAGCGCTATGCCCCGGAACGGATGGAGGGCAAAACCGAGAATAAACGGGCTCTGCTGGAGGAGATAAAACTTTCCCCGGATACCGACAGACCGGTTGTGGGCGTCATCATTAATTTTGACGAGTTCCAGGGAGCCGGGCTGATTGCAGGCAGTCTGAAAAAGCTTGCCGCCATGGATATACAGCTGGTTATCTGCGGTTCAGGCGATCAAAAATATGAGAAACAGTTCAGGGAGTTTGCCGACGCCCATCCCGAAACGGTGAGTCTGCATACCGACTGCCCCGACAGCTTTATCCACCTTGCCATTGCAGGATTTGATATTCTGCTTATGCCGGGTAAAATTGAGTCGTGCGGCATGCTGCAGATGTTTGCCATGAGTTATGGCACCATTCCGGTAGCCTTTGCCGGCGGGGGTATTGTTGAAACCATTGACGACTATTCTGAAAAGGACGGTTACGGGTTCATTTTTCATGACTACACGCCCAAGGCACTTGTGGCAAGGCTTGGGGCTGCGGTTGCTCTCTATCACGACAGTGAGCGATGGAAGGAGATTGTTGGCCGGGCCATGGCGCGCGATTTCGGCTGGAAGCATTCGGCCGAGGAGTATGGCGGGCTGTATCGTGAACTGCTGGAGTCCTGAACAATGAGTGAAACGATACGGGTGCTTTTTCTTGACAGGGATGGCACCATCAATGAAGATACCGGTTCATACATTGCCGAGAATCACCAGCTGAAGATTATTCCGGGTGCTGCTGAAGCAATGGCGCTTGCCCGTGCTGCCGGATTCCGCATTGTCGTCGTCACCAATCAGGCGGGTATTGCCCGTGGCATTGCCACGGTTGAGCAGGTGGAGGAGGTCAACCGTTATCTCAACGAACTGCTTTCGGCGCATGAGGCTGCCTATGACAGCTGTTATTACTGCCCCTCGCATCCTCTCTATCCCCATCCTGAATATGACCGGTACAAGGATTGCCGTAAGCCTGCCACAGGTATGGTTGACCGTGCCATTGCCGATTTCCGCTCCGGGGGCTATGAAGTTGACCGCAGTGCATCGTTTTTTGTGGGCGACAAGATGATTGATGTGGAGTGCGGCATGGCCGCCTCGCTTCGCCCGATACTGGTGAGGACAGGCCACAACGAGGAGGAGATCTGCCGTGAGCACGGTATTGTGCCGGAATTCATTGCCGACGATCTCTATCAGGCTGTGACCAGTCATATTCTTGCCTGACGCGGCGTTCTCTCCGGCCATGCTGAGCCTCTATGTTCATATTCCGTTCTGCAGAAAACGCTGCTCCTACTGTGATTTTTATCTGGTTGCGGGTACTCTCAGGATGGAGGACTTTTTTGTGGCGCTCCGCCGTGAAACGGCCTCCCGCGCCTCTCTCTTGAAGGGACAGACAATAGGCGCCATCCATTTCGGCGGCGGTACCCCGTCAATGGCGTCCCCCTCTCTTCTCGGCAGCTGGCTCGAACAGGTTGCCTCTCTCGCCTCTTTTGCTCCCGATATGGAAATTGCGCTTGAAGCCAATCCCGAAGACCTGAAGGGAAGTGCCGCAAATGAGTTTCATCAGGCGGGCGTCAACCGTCTCAGCCTCGGGGTCCAGTCGTTCAGTTCGGAAAAACTCTCTTCTCTCGGCAGGGCGCATTCTCCCCGGGAGGCAATGGCTGCTGCCCGCGATGCTGTCCGGATGTTTGACTCTGTCAGTCTGGATCTCATCTGTGGTGTTCCGGGTGAAGACAGGGGGGTTTGGCAGGACGATCTTGAACGGGCGAAGGAGTCAGAGGCGCAGCATGTGTCGGTCTATATGCTCTCGCTTGAGCCCCGGACGCTGCTGTCCCGTGATGTTTCGGCGGGAAGGGTGAGGGTGCCGGATGAGGGTGAGCAGGCCGGCTTCTACATGCAGGCTCTCAAGGAGCTGAAAGCAGCCGGGTACGGTCATTATGAGGTCTCGAACTTTGCCATGCCCGGCTGCCACTCCCGCTACAATCTTGCCAGCTGGAAGCGTGAGCCGTATATAGGGTACGGCCCCTCGGCTCACAGTTTTTTGAGAACGGAAGAGGGTGAACTTCGCACTGCCAACGAAGCAAGCCTGTCGCGCTATCTTTCCTCTCCCCAAGCTGCAGAAGGGTTCAGGGAGGTTCTTGGAGAGCGGGAGCGGTTCGAAGAGCAGGTTTTTCTTTCATTGCGCATAAACAGTGGGCTCTCCATTGAGTTTTTACGAAAAGGCAATACATTACCCAATGAGATGATGAAGGCTCTCGAAACAATGGAAGAAAGGGGCTGGATCCGGTACGAAAACGGGACACTGTACCTTACGGACCCCGGTTTTCTGTTTGCTGATCTCATAGCGGCGGAGTTGATTCCGTAATGACCACCTTACAATCCTGTTCATGACCAACCGGGTTCTCAACCGTGCCATAGCCGCCGTGCTTTTTCTTGGTGCGGAGCTGCTCTATCTGGCCACCATGGCTCCTACATTCTCCTTCTGGGACTGTGGCGAATTCATTGCGACAGCCCGGACACTCGGGGTTCCCCATCCCCCCGGTGCGCCCCTGTTTCTCCTGCTCGGCCGTATGTTCTCCATGCTGCCCCTGCCGGTGGACATCGGGGCACGGGTGAACCTCATCAGCACGCTGGCGAGTGCCGGAACCGTCATGCTGACCTATCTGATCATTGTCCGCCTGATTGCCCTCTATCGCACAACTCCCCGGAATGAATGGGACGGGGCTGAGGCCATCTCTGCCTTCGGTGGCGCCGCCATCGGTGCCCTTGCCCTTGCCTTTTCCGACAGNTTCTGGTTCAATGCCGTTGAGACGGAGGTCTATGCGCTCTCCTCGTTGTTTACCGCCACGGTGGTATGGCTTATCCTTCGCTGGCATGAGGAGTATCCTGAACAGGGTCATGAGAGGTGGCTTCTGCTTTCGGCATATATGATAGGTCTGTCGATAGGAGTTCATCTTCTGAGTCTTCTTGCTGTTTTTGCAATCGCTCTGGTCTATTATTTCCGGCGGTTTGAGGTCAACCTCAAAACATTCAGCGTTCTCGTTCTGGGTTCTTCAACACTGTTTTTCCTCATCTACACCCTTATCATCAAGGGGTTGCCGGCGCTTCTGCAGCTGGCGTCGTGGGGGGGGCTCATCCTCTTTCTCGCCATTCTTGTCTACGGGGTGTATTATACCCAGAAGCACAGGATGGCGATGCTCAATACGGTGCTGATGTCGGTCATGCTGATTGTCATCGGGTATGGTTCTTACGGCCTTATTTATGTCAGGGCGCAGGCCTCTCCTCCCATCAATGAGAACAACCCGTCAACTCCCGATGCTTTTTTCTCCTATCTGAATCGTGAGCAGTACGGTGATATGCCCCTCTGGCCAAGGCGCTGGTCGCCTGAACCGACCCACCAGTATTATTACAGCCGTTATAATAATGATCTGGACTATTTTCTGTCATATCAGCTTGAGCGCATGTATCTGCGCTATTTCGGATGGCAGTTTATCGGGCGGAGTGATCAACGGGAGGGAGCCGGGGTTGACTGGTCCGTGCTCTGGGGGATTCCTTTTTTGGTCGGCTTTGGGGGAGCTGTTGCCCATTTCAGGCGGCAGTGGAAGATGGGGCTGGTTGTCACAGCGCTCTTTATTCTGACGGGGGCCGCATTGGTGGTCTATCTGAACCAGACGGAGCCCCAGCCCAGAGAGCGCGACTACAGCTATGCGGGCAGTTTTTTTGCGTTTGCCCTCTGGATAGGCATTGGTGTTGAAAGCCTCTGCCGTCAGCTTGCTGTCTGGTTGAAGACCCCCGGAAAGAGAGAACGGCTTCTGCTCTCAGTGCTGACGGTAACGGTGCTCGGGCTGCTTGTGAACGGGCGAATGCTGCAGGCGAATTACCGGGTGCACGACCGTTCAGGAAACTTTGTTTCGTGGGACTGGGGGTGGAATATTCTGCAGAGCTGCCAGAGAGATGCCATTCTCTTTACCAATGGAGACAATGACACCTTTCCCCTCTGGTACCTTCAGGAGGTGGAGGGGATACGGACCGATGTGAGGGTGGTGAATTTGAGTCTTGCCAATACAGGGTGGTATCTGCAGCAGCTCAAAAACACTTCGCCGCGGGGTGCCCGGCCGGTTCTCTTCAGCCTCACCAATGAGGAACTGGAGGCCATTACCTATGTTCCCATTGATTCAGCTTCTGTTGAACTGCCCTCATCGGCAGCCGCCCGAGAGCTGGAGCGGGAGTCGCGTGAGCATGGGTTCCGCCTGCCTTCAGTGCCGCTTGAGAGCATTCCCTGGAAAATCAAGCCCGGACTCATCTATGGAGGCCAGGGCTACCTCCGGCCGCAGGACATTGCCGTATACGATATTGTGCTGAACAATTTCGCTGACAGGCCGATCTATTTTGCTCTGACGGTTGACCCCGACGGGATGATGGGGCTGGACCGCTATCTGCGCCTTGATGGTCTGGTTTCAAAGGTGGTGCCGCTGAAAAGTGCTGACCCGATGAGTTTTGTTGACCCGGTAAGGCTCTCCTCGAATCTGTTGCAGGTGTATCAGTATCGGAATCTTGCCGACTCCGAGGTGTTTCTTGAAGAGACCTCCCTGCGTCTTGCCTCCAACTATTCGCCGCTGCTTATCCGTCTTGCCCTTGATCTTGCGGACGAGCCCATGAAGAGTATTTCGGTTCCGAAGCCTTCCGGAGGAGGCAGCCGGACCCTGAAAAGGGGAGAGCTGGCGCTGGAGGTTCTTGATACAGCGACCCGACTTCTTCCCCCCGGGCGCTTCGGGTTGAACGCCGAGCTGGCGGGTTCTGCAGTTGCCCTGTATTCCCGGCTTGGGGAAAAACAGGGAGCTTCCATCTATATTGCGTATCTTGAAAAACTGGTTTCCCGCACAACGCCTGCCCGTAATCCGAGGCTGTTTTATGCCATGGCAAGGGCTTACCGGGCGGCAGGACGGATGGATGAAGCCGGAAGGGTTATTGACAGCCTCGGTGCGGCACTTCATGAACCGCGGCTTCGTCAGGAGTTTGAAAAAATGAAGGAGTGAACCCCAATGCAAAACAGTATTCATGCAGGTGCGGTGATAGACCGCGGCGCGCAGCTCGCACAAGGTGTGAGTGTCGGGCCTTTTACGGTAATTGAGGATGATGTCAGAATTGGCGAGGGTACGGTCATCGGTCCTCATGTGCATATAGCTTCCGGTGCGCGCATTGGAAGCGGATGCCGGATTCATGCGGGCGCCGTGCTTGCGACGGAGCCTCAGGATCTGAAGTTCAACGGAGAGAAAACTGAACTGTTCGTTGGTGACCGCACGGTCATCAGGGAGTGTGTTACACTGAACCGCGGCACTGTGGCCAGTGGCAAAACTGTTGTTGGGTCCGACTGTCTGATTATGGCTTATGTACACGCTGGTCATGACTGTGTTATCGGCAACAATGTGGTGATTGCCAACTCGGTGCAGTTTGGTGGTCATTGCGAGGTTGGCGATTATGTCGTTGTCGGTGGTCTGGCGGGCGTTCACCAGTTTGTGCGTATCGGACGCTATGCAATGGTCGGCGGCATTTCCCGTGCGGCTCTTGATGTTCCACCCTTTGTCATGGCAGGAGGCCACGCTTCGTTCCGCTATGAGGGGCTCAACGCAATTGGACTGAAGCGGCGGGGTTTTTCACCTGAAAGCATCACTCTCATCAAAGATGCCTACAGGGTGCTTTTCCAGTCGGGACTGCTTCTTGGCAACGCTCTTGAAAAGGTTCGCGCAGAATTTCCAAAAGAACCGGAAATTCTGGAAATTCTTGACTTTTTTGATTCTGGCAAACATGGCCGGAAATTCATCAGACCCTTCAACAGCTGAGGGGCTTCTCTATGTATTGTTAACGGGGAACGGCGTATGGCTCAATGGGCAATTGGCATCGATCTCGGGGGTACAGCCGTGAAGGCTGCTGTGGCGGGGCGCGAGACGGGTGTGCTCAGCACCTCTGTGACGCCGACCGCTACAGCGGATGGGCCTCAGGGTATTGTCCGCCAGATTTCCTCCATTGCCGGCGACCTTTACCGGAGCGCTTCGGTAACGCTTGACCCTGCTGATTTCCACGGGATCGGACTCGGAGTTCCCGGAGCTGTTGACCGCACGGCCGGAACCCTCAGTTATCCACCGAACCTTCCCGGTTGGGATGTGGTTGCTCTTCGTGAAGAACTTCAGAAATCGCTTGTTGAAAGCATCGGGCTCAAGGCGCCTGTGTTTCTCGACAACGATGCCAATGCGGCAGCTCTTGGCGAGGCGGTGTACGGAGCGGGACGGGAGTTCAGCGATTTTCTCATGGTGACGCTCGGCACCGGAGTTGGAGGGGGCATTGTGCTCAACCGGCAGCTTTATCGCGGCCCGGGCGGTACTGCGGGTGAAATAGGGTTCATGATTGTTGATTTTGAAGGCACCAGTATCCATGCAGGCATTCGCGGCACCATTGAGGGGCTTATCGGCAAGGAGAGGATTGTGGAACTTGCCCGCCGGATGATTGCCGCAAGTCCGTCAGGTTCTTCAGTGGGGGAGTACTGCAGTAATGATCTGTCGCGCCTTTCTCCCCGTCATATTGAAACGGCAGCGCTCAACGGCGATGAAGTGTGTCTCGCTGTGTGGGAGCGGGTCGGGGCCATTCTCGGCACCGGTCTGGCCAATGTGACGGCACTGATGGATATCAGGAAGTTTGTGATAGGCGGCGGAATTTCAGGTGCCGGGGAGCTGGTTTTCGGGCCGGCACTCAGCCAGTTGCGCCGTTCAACTCTTCCCTCAATGCAGGAAGGTCTTGAGCTTGTTCCTGCAATACTTGGCAACCGGGCTGGCGTGCATGGTGCCGCAGCTCTCTGTTTCAGCGAATCCTGAGCCGGGTTGGAAAGAGCCCATGCCTGACTCTCTTCTCCATCTGCTGCTTCCCAATGTCTGCGCTGTCTGCAACCGGCTTCTCGTGGAGGGTGAATCGGGGTTCTGTAGAAGCTGCCGTGCGGAATTTGATCCCTTTGCACTTTCAACGGAAGGCGAGGGGATGCTGAGAAGTACGATTGCAGCCCGTTTCGGTTCCTCTTTTGCATTTGAGCGGGGGTGGTGCAGCTATCTGTTCCACAAGAACAGTCCATTGCAGAGCGCCCTCCATTCAATGAAGTATGGAGGGCTCTTTTCCCTTGGCAGGGTGTTCGGCCGGGAGCTTGGCGAACTGGTGGCGGCGAGTGGAAGTGCCGAAGAGATCGACTGTGTGGTTCCGGTGCCGCTCCATCCGTTGAAGAAAATTGAGCGGACTTACAACCAGTCGGAAGTTATTGCCCTCCCGCTTGCCCGGCGCATAGAGAGGCCTATGATGGGTCATGTACTGCGGAGGAAACGGAGCACGCGCTCACAGACAGGGCTTTCTGCAGGAGAGAGGAGAGTGAATCTTGAGGGGGCGTTCAAGGCCGTAGGCGATGTTGGGGGGATGCATGTGCTGCTTGTTGACGATGTGGTGACCACCGGTTCAACAATGGCAGCTGCGTCCAAAGCGCTTCTCGGGGCCGGTGCGGCCCGAATATCGCTTGCCTCGGTTGCACTTGCACTGAAGGAATAGAAAATAACAATGGAGCTTTTTTACATCCCCCGGGGAACCCTTGCTGATGAAACCGCTTCGCTTCGTATTGAAGGGGATGAGTTTCATCACATTGCACGGGTGCTGAGGAAAAAAACCGGTGACAGGCTGAGGGTTACCGATGGAACCGGCAGGGTTGCAGAGATTGAAGTTGTCGGGCTTGCCAAGAGGTGGCTGGAGGGTGAGGTTCTCAGTCGAAGCGTGGTTCCCAGGCCCTCCACCAGGGTGACTGTTGCCCTCTCCATGCTCAAGGCTCCCGCACGGTTTGATATGTTTCTTGAAAAGGCGACCGAGCTTGGCGTGGGTGCCATTATCCCGATGATCTCGCACCGGACAGTCAGTCAGCCATCAGGGGAAAAGCTTGCCGGTAAACTTCAGCGCTGGAACAACATCATCCTTTCTGCGGCCCGTCAGTCCAAATGTTTTCATCTGCCGGAACTCATCGGGCCGCTTCCTTTCAGAAGTGTGCTTGCGCTTGAGGGATATGATAACCGGTTGATGCCTTATGAAGAGAGCAGCGAGGCGCCAAGAGTGAACTACAGCGGGAAAAATACCCTGTTTCTGATTGGAGGGGAGGGGGGGTTCACCGGTGAAGAGGCTGAAGAGGCACGCGCGTCCGGGTTCACCACGCTCTCTTTAGGCCGCTCAATTCTCAGGGCCGAAACTGCGGCACTTTTCGCTGCGGCCATGGTCCGTTCACAGCTCCTTGTAGAGGATGCCGGAGAGTGGCTCTAAGCATTATATTGACTGAGAAGAATACGACAGGAAAACGAAACGAACAGCACTATGGGCAGTCTTAAAGCAAACAGGGTCATCCTACTGGTTATTGTCCTGTTTATCTCCGCCATTTTTTTTGTCATGATCCGCTATTTCCTCATGGCAATTTTTCTGGCAGCCATTTTTTCCGCTCTTGCCATGCCGCTGTACAACAGGATTCTTGGCTGGCTGGGTGGGCGTAAAAGCCTCGGTGCAGCCGTCACCATGATGATTATTTTCATTATGGGTGTTCTGCCTCTGGTGGCGCTGCTGGGTATTGTGGCCATACAGGCTGTGGAAATCAGCCGTCAGGCGGCCCCATGGGTTCGGCAGATGATTGAGCCGGCGTTTCTCGACCAGCAATTGCAGTCGCTTCCTTTTTATCCGGAGATGGTGATCTACCGTGAAGACATTATGCAGCGTGTCACTGAAGTGGCCTCAAAAACCGGAACAGTACTGTTCAATACGCTTTTTTCATTTACCTATTCAGCTGTCAACGAACTGTTCCTCTTTTTCATTTTTCTCTATACCGTGTTTTTTTTCCTGCGTGATGGCCGCTCGCTTCTTGAAACCATCCTCTACTATCTGCCGCTGTCGGATGCTGACCAGCATCGTCTGCTCGACAAGTTTCTTTCCGTAACACGGGCTACCATCAAAGGAACCATGATTGTGGGGACAGTGCAGGGTACTCTTGCCGGCCTGGCGCTCCATATTGCCGGAATTGAAAGCGCTCTGTTCTGGGGAACCATGATGACGGTGCTCAGCGTTGTGCCGGTGCTTGGCCCTCCTCTGGTCTGGGTTCCTGCAGCCATCTCCCTTGCTTTTGTGGGTCATTACCCGCAGGCGCTCGGCATTCTGCTGTTCTGCAGCATTGTTGTCGGTCAGATAGATAATATTCTCCGCCCAATTCTTGTAGGGCGCGACACCCGACTGCACGAACTGTTCATATTTTTTGGAACTCTTGGCGGTATTGGCCTCTTCGGGCTTTTCGGTTTCATTATCGGTCCCATTATCGCAGCGCTCTTCATGACGGTCTGGGAGATGTACGGGGACGCGTTCAGTGACTCCCTGCGTGATATCAAGGGCCGTTCAACAGTCAGTAACGATGAGTGAACCCGGAGGTGGGCACAATACAGAGAAAGGCGGCCTGTGGCCGCCTTTCTCTTATCCTTCCGGAGTTTCTGAAGCTCAGTTGTTCCGGACAACCTCTTCAGCTGCGAAGAAGAATCCGGCTTCAATTGCGGCATTCTCTGCTGAGTCTGAACCGTGGACGATATTTTCGCCCTTGCTGTCTGCATGGAGTTTGCGGACGGTGCCTTCCTCGGCTTCAGCCGGATCGGTGGCGCCAATCAGTGTGCGGAAGTCTGCAACGGCGTTCTCTTTTTCAAGAATCATCGGAACACAGGGACCCGAAGACATAAAGTCAACCAGTTCGCCGAAAAAGGGGCGCTCGCGGTGGACGCCGTAGAACTCGCCGGCGGTCTCTTTGCTGAGTTTGATTTTTTTCATGGCAACCACACGGAAGCCTGCGCGTTCAATCTGGTTGATAACGGCTCCGATAAGCTGCTTTTTGACACAGTCGGGCTTGAGGATGGTAAGGGTTCTTTCCATTGGAGTGAGCTGCATTTGAGTGTTTGCTAAAAAAAATTGCATGCGAAGATACAAAAAAAAGTCGGTGGCTGCCTCATGCCCTGTCAATTCTCAACAGCAGATCTTTCATCGGCTGGTAGGTGATGGGCAGAAAGTCGCTGTATGCGAGCAGCACTTTCCCCTCTTCATCAATGAGCACATAGGCCCTTTGCGCCATGCCCAGAAAGCCGAGCGCTCCATAGGCCTCAGCGGTTTTTTTGGAGCTGTCGCTGAGCAGGGTGAACGGGAGCTGGTTTTTTGTCGCAAATGTTTTGTGTGATTCAGGGCTGTCGGCACTGATGCCCAGAACTGCAATGCTCCGTTTGGTGAACTCTGTCACATTGTTGCGGTAGTCGCAGAGCTGTGCGGTGCATACTGGCGTATCGTCTCCCGGATAAAAGACAAGCAGCACTTTTTTCCCCTTGAAGCTGGATAGTCCGACCATCCGTCCCTCTGAATCGGGAAGGGTGAAGTCGGGAGCCGGTGTTCCTTCTGCAATCATATGTCGCTTTGTTTTCGGTTTATGGCATCGGCCGTTTCGGCATTCAACTCTACAAGAATGCGTTCCACCCTCTGTCCGTTCATCTTGATCACCCGGAAACTGATATCGCGCCACTGCAAAGAGTCGCCGACTGAGGGCACCTCCCCGAGACGGGTCATCATGAAGCCGCCCATCGTATCGTAGGGGGCATCTTTCCCTTCTGACAAGTCGTCGGTTTCAAGCTCGAATGCTCCGAGGAACTCGTCAACCGGCACAAGGCCGTCAACCAGCCATGTCCGCAGGCTGCGGCGCACAATCCGATGTTCATCTTCTTCACTGTCATCGGCCGGCACCTCTCCCACAATACTCTCAAGGACATCGGTCAGTGTGATTGTTCCCTGGATGGAGCCATGCTCATCGATAACCAGAGCCAGATGGGCCCGGTTTTTCCTGAACAGCTCCAGAACATGAAATGCCGGCACCGATTCGGGCACAAACAGCGGTGTTTTCATGGAGGCGCGGATGGCTTCCCGGAGCCCTCCCTTTCCTGTCAGCTGAAAACTGACCAGGTCGACAGAGCGGACAATGCCCAGAAGATTGTCGAGGTTTTTTTCAGCAACCGGGAACCGCGAGCGGCCGCTTGCCAGAATGACTGTGTTGATTTCCTCGTCGCTGTTGTCAAGGTCGAGCCAGTCGGTTTCACTTCGGGGAGTCATCATTGCGCTTGCCTGCTTGTCACTCAGACGGAATATCCGCGCAACCATATCGTATTCAACCGACTCGAAAACCCCTTTTTTTGCCCCCTGCCGTATCATGAGCATCACCTCTTCATCGCTTACCTGAGGCTTTTCGCCGCTTTTGATGCCAAGCATGCGGAGCAGTATGTCGGTGGAGCCGTTGATGAGGTTGACTGCCGGAGCGCTCAGTCGGCAGAGCAGGTCAATTGATGCAGCTATTTTCAGAGTTATTTTTTCCGGGTGCTGCAGGGCTATTTTTTTTGGAGCCAGTTCACCCGCAACCAGCGTCACAAAGGTAACAGTGACGACTACGGTCGCCAGTGCGAGCTGTCCGCTGTATGGGGCAAGCGGTGGAATGGTCGCCAGCAGGGCAGCAAACGGTGCGGAAAACACCAGGCCGCTGAAGGCTCCGGCAAGGGTGCTGATAAGTGTTATGCCAACCTGAATTGCCGAGAGGAATTTCCCTGGATTTTCAAGCAGCTTCAGCGCGATTTCGGCCGATTCATGGCCTGCATCACGCAGCTCATGCAGACGGCTTGCCCGGGAAGAGATAATGGCGAATTCAGCCATGGAGAAAAAGCCGTTGGCGGCAATCAGCGAGAAAAGAATGACTGCTTCAAGCAGGTAGGAGTCCATTGTGTTCATTAAGTTGAAAAAGCCTGGCATTGTAAGGCAGAGCTCGCCCGAATTGATGCCTGTTGCCGGTAATATAGGCATCTTGGAGAAAGTGCGGGCGACATTCGTTTTGGGCTGCGCAGGACAATTTTTTTCAAGGGGGATTCTGTTGTATTATAAACATAATCACCTTGATAATATTTTTACCTGTTGGAGCTGGAGGCTCCGTGCCATGAGTTTTCATTGCCCGCCTTTGAGGCCGGGAATGGCTGTCCTGGGAATGTTTCTGTTTTTTGCCGGGTGCAGTTCGCCAGATAATTCGGGGGAGAGCTCTTCGGAGATGTACGCCAAAGCTTCCGATCTCGGCCGGCACGGTCAGTATGCAAGGGCCATTGAGCTCTATGGGCGTGGTCTGGCACTTGAATCCCTTGACCCCCCTTCGGATGCTGCGGTGGTTGCCCTTGTTTCCAAGCGCTGGCTGGAGGGTTTGACGGGTTCGTATGATGCGGCTCTGGCGACAACAGAGGTTCTTGAGGGGCTTGAGGAGGGGACTCTTCCGGACTCCGTGCGGACTGCAGTTCTTGTTGACAAGGCGGGGTGGCTTGGAGAGCTTGGTCGCTTCACCGAGGCGGCCGATGCTCTTCGCGGCGTGCGCAATCCCGATTCCGCCGTGAAAATGAGGCTTGCGGCATTACTGCTTCAGAGTGGCGATGCGAAAGAGGCGGAGGCTCTTTATCGCCCGATGACTCTATGGCGGAATCCGCCTTCTGTGCGCATTCAGGCCTGGGCAGGCCTGTTGCGATGCAGAGTGACCGATCCGGCCGTGGTTGTTGAAGATGGGGAAACGGTGGCTCAGAAGATAGTGGCGGAGTCGGGGCGCGTGCTGCGGATGAAGGGGGAGCCGGCGGTGCGCGCCCGCGCCCTTCGCGCAGCCGCCTCCAGTCTTCAGCTTCTTCAGCGGCATCAGCGGAATGCGAGTTTTCTGCTGTTCCGCGCGCTCAGTCTGGCAGAAGGGTCGGGCGACAGGTTTCTCTATCAGGTACTGCGTCTGGAGTCCAATGCGGCGATTGTCCGAAAAGAGGTCCCCTTTCGTGAGGTTGCAGCGTATTTCGAGGAGCATGGTCTCTCGTATGCGCGGGCTTCGGCACTTTTTATGCTCTCTGAGGCCGGGGGTCTTACCGACAAAGAGCGCAGAAACGCACTGGAGGAGGGGTTCGCGGCGGCATGGCAGAGCGCTCCGCCCTATCCTTCGCCTGCCATGCTTGCCCGGGAGAACCGTGCTGTGCTCCATCTCAATGGTTTTCTTCTGAAGAATCCGAGAATTTTCGAGCTTTTTGATGTGGCTCAGCGGATGGGGATGATGCGGCTTGGCCGATCCCTCATCAGGGGAGGAGAGGAGTTCCGGCTCGGCACAGGAACTGCTCCGGAGCTTGAGACTGAGGTTCGCAGGTTGCTGGTTGAAATTTCAGGTCTTTTGCAGCGCAAGGCAGATATGGTGGACAGAGCGGCAGGAATCGGGATGAACCGCGCGACTGATCAGGCGCTCAATATGAAGCGGGGCAGGCTGTTTGAGCTGCTTCCCTCTGTGAGGGTGCGTGAGCCGGCGATTGCTTCGGCTCTGGCGCTCAACCCCGTGACGCTCCGAACCGTGCAGGAGACTCTTGGTGATGACCAGGCGATTGTGCGCCCCATTTTTTCTGACAGCCTGGCTGCTGTGATGGTGGTTGGAAAGCGTGATCTTCAGATTGTTGGCAGCGTTGCCGCGTTTGATTCTCTGCATACGCCCTCCATTGCCGTGGCGGGAATCAGGCGGGAGCTTGCCGACGGTCCGGGGTTTTCCCATCTCAAAGGGGGGGAGGGAGAGTGGTTCGAGCGAGCACTTTTCCGGCCGCTTCTCACGGCCGTTCAGCCATACAGCCGCATTGTGGTTGTAGCTGACGATGTGCTTCCGTTTCATCTGCCGCTTCCTGGGGCGGCTCGTCCGGAGCAGCATCGATTTTCCTACCTTCATTCATTCAAGGAGTTTGTGATTATACAGACTGCTGCGGCGCTTCCTCCCGGCCCCTCGCGCATTGTATTCTATTCCGCCATTGACCATGACGGGCCGATTCGCCACAAGCTTTTTTATCCGCACGACAGGGTTTTTCTGGTCTGGAAGCACTTCACCATGGAGGAGCAGGAAAAGTTGCGGGATGAGATAGGGGCGGAAATGCAGTCGACCGTTTCAGGCGCGCTGGCACTTCAGAAACTCAAAGAAGATGGGGATTCGAAATGGTTGTATCTCACCTCTTATGGAACTGACTGATTGCGTTTGACTCACTTTTTCTGATACAGTGGATGTGAGTTTTTATGGTTATTAATAAATGCATGCGCATTGTAAAAAAATTCACAAAGAGGGGTTTTTTTCGTTTTTTTGTATTTTCTTTGTAAGTGAAGTTTATTGCTTTCTCCCATCGCAGTAGCAACCGGGATGTGTGGACATGTCAGCCCCCCAGCCACCAGAATCAGCACTGGCGAGGATTGTTGCGGAGCTCAGGGCGGCCAGGGTCGCCAGAGGCCTGTCGCTTCAGGAACTCAGCCGCCTGCTGAAAATTCAGGAGCATTACCTTGCCGATATTGAGGACGGAAACTTTTCGTTTCTTTCCTGCGCATATGTTTATGCATATATAAAGGAATATGCCCGGGAAATGGGCGTTGGCGATACCGCGAGGCTTCAGGCCTGCCGGCGGGAGCTGGGAGTTCTCGTCGGAGTGAAGGAGACCGGTATTACCGATTATATTCAGTCGCTCTCTCCTGCCGGTATGTTCCGGAACAGTTCACTGTACGGGTTCCTGCAGGGACTCCGGAAAAAGAGTGTTGTTCTTGTCCTCACGGTGCTTGCCGCAATTTTTGTACTTGCTGCCGGTGCGGTTTCGCTCTCTTCAGGCAGTGGCGGGGGGGGACTTTCTTCAGCTGTTGCCCCTGATTCCACTGATGCAATGGTTGTGGCTGATTCAGTTGCTTCAGTCAGCCCTGTTGCTGAAGCCGCCGGGGGGACGAGAGCAGAGTGAGGGGGCCAGTGCCAAGGCTGTGAGCCTCTGCTGTTGGTTCCTGAAGGGCGGCTGAAAAGACCGCCTTTGTCGATCGCTGAAATAAGATAAAAAAAGTCCGATTATTTGGAATTTATTGTTGTCCTTTTGTGATTGCATACTGTATACTGTTTGAAAGGTTCACAATTGTCATGCCGTCTTGCAGGAACTCCCCATAAATGGTTGTGGCGTTGTGATGAAAGCAGTTTATTGGGTATTATCCATTTTTTGAAACGGCTATACGGAGCCCTCTGCCTATGAAAACCCTCTATGGCAACATTACTGAGACAGTAGGCCGGACGCCGCTTGTACGGCTGAATCGAATGAGCGAAGGGTGCCGGGCCGAGGTGCTTGTGAAGCTTGAGTCCTTCAACCCTCTGTCGAGCGTAAAGGACAGGATAGCGGTTTCGATGATTGAGGATGCGGAGCGCTCAGGCAGGATAGGAGCTGAGACGACTCTTGTGGAGCCGACAAGTGGAAATACCGGTGTGGGTCTTGCGTTCGCCTGTGCTGCAAAGGGTATACGACTGATGCTTGTGATGCCCGACAGCATGAGTGTTGAGAGGCGCCGACTGATGCGGATTCTTGGTGCGGAGCTTGTGCTGACTCCCGGTTCAGGGGGGATGACGGGTGCCATCAGAGAGGCTGAACGGCTTCTCGAGGAGATTCCCGACAGCCTTATGCTTCAGCAGTTCAGCAACCCTGCCAATCCTGAGGCGCATCGCAGAACAACTGCTGTGGAGCTATTGGAGGACACAGGGGGATCGATTGACTTTTTTGTGGCGGGCGTGGGAACCGGAGGTACTGTTACGGGCGTTGGAGAGGTGCTGAAGGCATCATGCCCGGGGGTGAGGATTGTGGCAGTAGAGCCGGAGGACTCGCCGGTCCTGTCTGGGGGCCAGCCGGGACCCCATAAAATTCAGGGGATAGGTGCAGGGTTTGTGCCACCGGTCTTGAATCTGGAAGTTATTGACGAGGTTGTGAGGGTGAAGGCTGAAGAAGCGGGGGAAGTCGCCCGGCAGCTGGCCCTGAAGGAAGGAATTCTTGCCGGAATTTCGTCGGGAGCAGCTCTGAAGGCGGGGCTGGATGTTGCCCGAAGAGAGGGGATGGAGGGTAAAAGGGTTGTGGTGCTGCTTCCTGACAGTGGCGAAAGGTATCTGTCTACCTGGCTGTTTGAGGAGGAGTGAAAATAGTTTTTCAATAAGTATGATTGAAGTGCCATGAAGGTTTATTTAGACAATAATGCTACTACCCCTCTTCATCCAGAGGTGAAGAAGGAGATGGCGGCGGCGATGGAAATGTTCGGCAATCCCTCCAGCATGCATGCGTGGGGGCGTGAGGCCCGGGCAAATGTTGAGGATGCGCGGCACAAAGTTGCCAGGTTCATTGGGGCAGACGACCAGGAGGTGGTGTTTGTTGGCAGCGGCTCGGAGGCGAACAATACGGTGCTTTCGCTTTTTGTCTGTGCATCAAGCCAGTGCATTCCCGGCACATCCATGCGCAATGCCATCATCACCACGAAAATAGAGCACCCCTGCGTTCTGGAAACCTCTGAGTGCCTGATGCATCGCGGGGTCAATGTTGAGTATCTCGATGTGGACCAGTACGGCCGGATAGATCTTGATCAGCTGAAGGGGATGCTTGGTGATCATGTGGGGCTGGTGTCTGTGATGATGGCCAATAATGAGATAGGTACCCTGCAGGATATTCGGGCAATCACTGAAATGGTTCATGAGAGCGGGGCATTCATGCATACCGATGCTGTGCAGGCGGTTGGCAAGATACCCGTTGATGTGCGGGATCTGGGTGTTGATTTTCTGACCATGTCTGCTCATAAGATTTATGGCCCCAAAGGGGTTGGTGCGCTTTTCGTCAAGAAGGGAATTCCCTATTGCCCTCTGATTCGCGGTGGTCATCAGGAAAAGGGCCGGAGGGCCGGGACTGAAAATACCCTTGGCATTCTCGGTATGGCACGGGCTGTGGAGATGCGCGCACTTGAAATGCATGAGGAGGAGGCTCGCCTGCTGGTCATGAAAGAGGTGCTGCGCAAAGGCATTGAAGAGCGGATTGACGACATTTATTTCAACGGACACCCGACCGAGTCTCTTGCCGGAACCCTCAATGTTTCCTTCCCTGGTGCGGAGGGCGAGTCTATCCTTCTTTATCTGGATCTTGAGGGGATAGCCGTCTCAACAGGTTCGGCATGCGCGTCGGGATCGCTTGATCCTTCACATGTGCTTCTTGCCACGGGGTCGGATGCGGAGCGGGCGCACGGTTCAATCAGAATCAGCATGGGCAGGGATACTACGATGGAGGAGGTGGAATATCTTCTGGATGTTCTTCCGGGAATCATTTCACGAATCAGAAACATGTCAACGGCATATATAAAAGGAGGAGCACATGCTGCAAGCAGGTGAGTGGGCATACAGCGAGACACTGAAAGAGCATTTCATGAACCCGAAGAACATCATGCAGGGCGAGGATACCGATGCGTTCGACGGCGTGGGCATGGAGGGCAACCTGCAGTGCGGTGATCAGATGATGGTGGTGATAAAGGTTGATGGCGGGAAGCAGGTCATTACAGACTGCCAGTGGAAAACCTATGGCTGCGCCAGTGCGATTGCCAGTACCTCCATTCTCTCGGAGATGGTGAAGGGGATGACGCTTGAGCAGGCCTTCAATGTGTCGCCCAAGGATGTTGCCAAAGAGCTCGGCGGTCTTCCCGATAACAAGATCCACTGTTCGGTGCTGGGCGACAAGGCGCTTCGTGCGGCAATCAACAACTATTATGTGCGCAACGGCATGGAAGACAAGGTGATGGAGGAGAAGGCGAAAATTGTCTGCCAGTGTATGAGCATTACCGATCATGACATTGAAGAGGCTGTTCTGGAGGGGGCAAGAACCTATTTTGAGCTGCAGGAGCGGACCAAACTTGGAACGGTTTGCGGGCAGTGCAAAGATGAGGCTGAAAGCCTGCTTGACAAGTTCAAGCATCTCCATTTCGGTGCCTGACACTTGAGAATGAAGCACGAGAAAGGAAGGTCGTTTTACATCCACACCTTCGGTTGCCAGATGAACCAGGCGGATTCCGCCATCATCACCGCCATACTCATGGACGGGGGATTCAGGGTTGCCGGCAGCCAAGAGGATGCGGATATCGTGATTCTCAATACCTGCGCTGTCAGGGAGAATGCAGTTGAGCGGATTACCCACCAGCTGCAGTTTCTCCGGGGTGCAAAAAGGAGGAAGAAATCACTTCTCGTTGGTGTTGCGGGCTGTGTGCCGCAGCACCTTAAAAGAGAGATGCTGGAGATGTTTCCCGTCATTGATTTTCTCGCCGGCCCCGATACCTATCGAAACCTGCCCGCGCTGATAGGGGATGCTGAGGAGGGTAAACGGCCTGCAGCGCTTGAATTCAGGATTGAAGAAACATATGCGGGCATAGATCCTTTTCGCGAGGTCGGGGTTGGTGCTTTTGTTCCAGTTACGCGCGGGTGCAACAATATGTGCGCGTTCTGTGTGGTTCCCTTTACCCGTGGCCGTGAACGCAGCCAGCCTTTTTCGGCAGTCATGGATGAAGTCCGCCGTGTTGTGGAGAAAGGGTATGGTGAAATCACTCTGCTCGGTCAGAATGTGAATTCATATGCCGATCCTGAAGGGGGGAGAGACTTTGCCTCCCTGCTTCGTGCCGTCAGCAGGGAGGCTCCCGGATGCCGGATCCGCTTTACGACTTCTCATCCCAAAGATATTTCTCCCGATCTTGTTGACGCCATAGCCGACAGTCCGAACATCTGCAACCATGTTCATCTGCCTGTCCAGTCCGGTTCCTCCCGTATGCTGCATCGGATGAACCGCGGCCACGGCATTGACGAGTACCTGGAAACAGTTGCCCTTCTTCGCCGGCGCATTCCCGGGGTTTCGCTCACGACCGACCTCATTGCGGGTTTCTGTGGTGAGGAGGATGAGGACCATGAGGCAACCCTTGCGCTTCTGCGGGAGGTTCGTTATGACAACGCTTTCATGTTTTACTATTCACCGCGCTTTGGAACTGCAGCATGGAAAACACTTGCGGATACGGTACCGCTTGCAGTGAAGAAGCAGAGGCTTCAGGAGATCATCGATCTTCAGCTCAGCATTTCTGCCGAATGCCTGCAGGAGGCTGTCGGTTCAGTGGTCGATGTGCTTGCCGAGTCGGAAAGCCGCCGTTCCACGGAGCAGCTGATGGGGAGGACCGGGACCAACCGTGCCGTGGTGTTTGACCGGGGCGGGGCCCGTCCGGGCGACCGGGTCAGCGTTCTCATCTCAAAAGCATCATCCGCGACACTCACCGGAGTTAACCAGGGGGTGCTCCCGGCGTTTTATTCTTGAAGGGTATTTGATTACATTGTTCAATAAGTTTTCCTCAATGTAACAGCCCCTTTCAGGCTTCAGGAGCGAAGTACCACATGGCAGCATCCCCGGCATCCGGATTCGTCAACAAACTCAGGGCACATCTTGAACTGCTTGATCCTGTTACCTGGATAAGCGTGTTCCCTGGTCTTGCATGCGGCGCCATGGCGTCCGGCTCAATGCAGGCAACTCCTCATGATTTTCTCATTCTGCTGGCTGTTTTTCTGATGTACGGGCCTTTCGGTACCGGTTTCAGCCAGTCGGTCAATGATTATTTCGATCTTGAGCTTGACATGGTCAATGAGCCGACCCGCCCGATTCCTTCAGGACGGCTGACCAAAAAAGAGGCGCTCTTGAACTGCATTGTCGTGCTGCTTCTTGCCATAGGGATAGGTATCTATGTTGGTCTTGATACCGGTGGAGTGCGCGGGATGGTCATCATGGGCATGATTTTTTCTGCCCTCTTTGTTGCCTACATCTATTCCGCTCCACCTCTGAAGCTGAAAAAGAACATTTTCGCCTCCGCCCCCAGTGTCGGCTTTTCGTATGGCTTTGTCACCTTTCTTTCGGGCAACGCCCTGTTCAGCGATATTCGTCCTGAAATCATCTGGCTTGCAGCCCTGAACTTCTTCATGGCCGTTGCGCTGATCATACTCAATGATTTCAAGTCGGTTGAGGGTGACCGTGAGGGTGGGCTCAAGTCGCTTCCCGTCATGATTGGTTCCAGAAACACATTTCTGGTGGCATTTGCCATTATTGATGCGGTTTTTGCCGTTCTGGCCTGGCTCTCGTTCACCTGGGGATTCACTGTGCCGATGGTGCTGGTGATTCTGGGTCTGGCAATGAATGTCTACATTCAGGCTCAGCTGCTTTTGGATCCCAAAGGGGGCATTTCGTTCATGCAGGGAGCTGTGGATGACGGTTTCGGCAATGCCATAGGAAAGAGCGATGTGCATGAACACAACAGCTTTCTGAGATTTCAGGTTGCCTGCAATGTGCTTTTTCTCGTCAATAATCTGATCATTGCAGGTATGATCGGCATCAAGTACATGCAGGCATAACTTTTCAATTCTGATTCAATCAAGCCCCATGGATACACTTCAGCATAACGCCCTCGCAGCGCTGCTCACTTTTGTCTATGTGTTCAGCGTCCCGCCTCTCATGGATTATCTTGTGACCAGCCGCGGTCTTCCGCGCGACATCAGCCGCAAAATCACCCATATCTGCGCCGGTTCGGTCATTGTGTTTCTTCCTCTTTTCATAGACGGTGACTGGACCCAGTATCTCAATATTGCCGTTTTTGCAGTCTGGGCGCTGCTTCTCGTACAGAAAGGGCTGTTTGCCGCCGATGATGATCAGGCGGTCAAAACCATGACCCGTACTGGTGACAGGAAGGAGCTCCTGCGTGGCACGCTCTACTTCGTGGTGGTGGCAATGATCTGCGGCACCCTGTACTACAAACAGTTCGAGGGGGTTCTGGCCATGGCCATACTTGGTTGGGGAGATGGTCTTGCGCCTATTGTCGGGACACGCCTTGGAAAAATAAAGTACGAGGTTCTGAGCCCCAAGACGGTGGAGGGCAGTCTTGCATTTTTCGCGGGAGCTGCAGGGGCGGGCCTTTTCTTTGTGCAGCTGATTGTTCCCGAGGCGTTTGACGCCGGCAGAATCATTCTGATTGCCCTGATTGCGACAGTGGTTGAAGGGGTGAGCCCCCGTGAGGTCGACAATATTGCCATACCCGTTACTGTCATTGCAGCGGCCAGCTTCCTGTAACATAAACTTCTGAACAGGCAGTCGATGGCGGCCATCTATTTCATCAGCGATATTCATCTCGGTCTTCAGGACGAAGGGGAGGAGCGCCGGAAACTCGAAGGGCTCAGGCGCCTTTTTGCTGCCCTCAGGGAGGGAGACTCCCTCTACATGCTTGGTGATGTGTTTGATTACTGGATGGAGTTCCGCCATGTGATTCCGAAGGGCTTTACCGGTTTTTTCTGTCTTCTTTTGGAACTTTCGAACCGGGGGGTCAGGGTAACCTATCTGCCGGGCAACCATGATTTTTATCTTGGTTCTTTTTTTGATCGTGAGCTCGGAGTCAGAACCATTGATACCGTTGACGGACCTCTTTCATTTGAGTTTGAGGGGCGGCGGTTTATTGTTGCTCATGGAGATGGTCTTGGTGAGGGTGACGGGGGGTACAAGTTTTTTGCACGCTTTGTGAGGAACCGGTTCAATCTTGGTCTGTTGACCGGATTTCATCCGGATCTGGCAGTCGGTCTGATGAAATGGCTTTCCCGGCTCAGCCGCACCCATAAGCCCCAAAGCCGGGTGATGGAGACGGACAGGCTGCTGGAGTATGCCCTGTCGCTCGAACGGCAGCAGGAGTTTGATTATTTTCTCTGCGGTCACAACCATTCAGGCGGCAAAAAGGAGCTGAGGCGGAAGGGGGCGTACTATGTCAACCTTGGTTCATGGATTGAGGGAGGGACGCCTTACGGGGTATTTGAGCATGGAGTTTTTCAACTGAAGGAGTCATAACGCTAAACAGGATACAATGAGCAATTCAAACAGGGTGCTGAAATTGGGACTGCCGAAAGGAAGTCTGCAGGATTCAACAATAGAGCTTTTCGGTAATGCCGGGTTTCATTTTTCTGTCCAGAGCCGGTCATATTTTCCCTCAATTGATGATGATGAACTGGAAGCCATTCTCATCAGGGCGCAGGAGATGGCACACTATGTAGAGCTTGGTGCTTTTGATGTTGGTCTGACCGGAAAGGACTGGATCATTGAGACAGGAGCCGATGTGGTTGAGGTTGCGGATCTTGTGTATTCAAAAGCCTCCATGCGGCCTGTGCGCTGGGTGCTTGCGGTTCCGGAAAATTCACCGATCAAGACGGTGAAGGATCTTGAAGGAAAGCACATTGCCACCGAGGTGGTAAACATTGCCAGGAAGTATCTTGAGTCGAATGGGGTGACGGCTGCCGTTGAGTTCAGCTGGGGTGCTACAGAGGTTAAACCCCCTGACCTTGCCGACGCCATTGTGGAGGTGACGGAAACCGGATCCTCACTTCGGGCAAACAAGCTGCGAATTGTTGAAACCATTCTTGAGTCGAACACCAAGCTGATTGCAAACAAAAGCTCGTGGGACGATCCATGGAAGCGGGAGAAAATCGAGAGCATGGCGCTGATGCTCCAGGGGGCAATCAATGCCCAGGGCAAGGTGGGGCTGAAAATGAATGCCCCGGAATCTGCTCTTGAGGCCATTACCGCAATGATTCCCGCACTTCGTCAGCCGACGGTTTCCCATCTTGCCCATAACCAGTGGGTCGCTCTTGAGGTTATTGTTTTGGAAAGAGAGGTCCGCAAGCTTATCCCGGAGCTGAAAAAAGCCGGTGCCGAGGGTATTTTCGAGTACGACATCAACAAGCTGATCAACTGAGTATCGGCATTTCCTCCGGGCTTTCGCTTCCCCTTTTGGCAGCGGGAGCCCGGGGTTTCCCAGGGAGCGCACTTTTTCTTTTTACCGTCCATGCTTCTCTTCTATCAGCTTCTGGTTCTCGGTGTTCTCATTGTGCTGTGGGCCATACTGATTTCCAATCTCATTGAACTTCGTCCCCTCCCTCAGGTCATGGAGGGTAGAGAGGGTGCCGGGCCGATGGTATCGGTTCTTGTTCCCGCCCGTAACGAAGAGGATACCATTGCACGCTGCATTGCCTCGCTGGAGCGGCAGCAATACCCCGAGTTTGAAATTCTCATTCTGGATGACGGATCAACCGACCGTACGGCGGAGATTCTTCGTCGGCTGGAAAAAGAAGGCGGGGGACGGGTCCGCATATTCTCCGGAAAGCCGCTGCCGCAGGGGTGGCATGGAAAGAGCTGGGCATGTTTTCAGCTTGCAGGTGAGGCCCGTGGCGATATGTTTCTTTTTACCGATGCCGATACGGAGCACGGACCCGATTCGATTGCCCGCTCGGTGAGGGGGATTGAGGAATCAGGGGCTGACATGCTTTCACTGACTCCTTTTCAGGAACTTGGTTCATTCTGGGAAAAGGTTGTTGTTCCTATGGTCTATGTCATTCTTGTCTCCCTCTTGCCGATTCGGCTTGTCAAGAGCAGCCGGCAGCCCTCGTTCTGTTTTGCCAACGGTCAGTTCATTCTTTTCCGTCGGGAGTTTTATTCCCGCATGGGAGGGCATGAGGCAGTTCGGCGGGACCTGGTTGAGGATGTCTGGCTCTGCATGAAGGCAAAGTCACTTGGTGGGCGTGTTGCGGCTTATAATGGAACTGATGTGGTTAGCTGCAGGATGTACCGGAATTTCCGGGAGGTGTGGGCGGGGTTCTCCAAAAATCTTTTTGCCGGCCTGAGCTACAGCATACCGGGTCTCGTCGTCATGATTGTTTTTACCCTGATGCTTTTCGTTGTGCCCTGGATAGTTATGTTCTCTTCCATGGCGGCAGGTTCATTCGGGCTCGTGGAGTTTCAGCTTCCGCTCCTTCAGATTGCCCTGGTGCTGCTCTGTCGCGTGCTGATAGCGTTCCGGTTCCGTCAGTCCGCCGTTTTTGCGCTTCTTGATCCGCTTGCCCGGCTGGTGCTGGTTGCCATTGCTCTGAATTCTTTCCGACTTATGGCGTGGAGTGGCGGGGCTGTATGGAAAGGACGGCAGTATAAATTTTCGTAACGGGCGTGTGTTTGGGTGAAGGGGATAATTTTTTTTAAATTCTACAGATATTTTTGTGCACGGGCAGGCTCGTGAGGAGTTGAGGCGTTTTGTGCACGCAATAATTAAATGAACGCATCATGGGATTTCTGTCAAAAATTTTTGGAAAAAAAGAAGAGGAGCTGGTATTCCCGAAGGTTAAGGAAGATGAGAATCTCAAGGCAACGCTTGAAGGCCATCTTGACAGGGTTCTCGGTGTGCGTTTCAGTGCCGATGGCACAAAGATTGCCAGTGGCGGTTTTGATGAACTGGTCATGCTGTGGGATGTAGCTTCAGGGTCGGTAATACACACCATGAAGGGCCATGAAACCTGGGTTGAGTGTATTGACTATAGCCGTGACGGCAGATGGATTGCCAGCGGAAGCACAGACAGCACTGTCAGGATATGGGATGCTGCCGCCGGCACATGCAGCCATGTGTGTAAAGGGCACGATACTGCTGTTCGCATGGTCTCGTTCAGCCCAGACAGTAAAACAGTGGCCAGTTGCTCGCGTGATACAACCATACGGCTCTGGGAAGTTGAGACCGGCAAAGAGAAGGCGCTGTTTCAGGGGCACAAGTCATATATCGAGTGCCTTGCCTTCAGTCACGATGGCACAAAAATCGTCAGCTGCGGCGAGGAACCAGTTGTCAAGGTTTGGGATGTGGCAACAGGAAAAAATAGTGCAAATTATGAGACCGGTGACAAGCTTTCGCATACGGTCGCCTTCAGTCCCGATGACCGGTTTATTGCTTTTGGCGGGCGTGACGCAAAGGTGAGGATTCTTGATGCAGCCAACGGCAGCGTTGTGCATGTACTTGAAGCCCACCAGGATGCGGTTCGCGGACTCTGTTTCAGCCCTGATGGCGCAATGATTGCCAGCGCGGCAAATGATGAGTCGGTAAGGCTTTGGGATACTGCCTCGGGTAAACTGCTCCATACCTATCGGGGCCATGTGCTTGAGGTACAGTCTGTGGATATTTCTCCCGACGGAAAGACCATTGTCAGCGGAAGTGACGACAGGAAAATCAAGATATGGGGAATTACAACGACTCCCTGAGTCGTCATTTTTCGGCTCCGGGACGCTTCCCGGGGCTGTTTTTTTTGCATTTTTTGCTTTAAAAAGCAGTGCAAACTGCAAATCCCGCTTTTGGATTCACTGGAGAGTGAGTACATTATGGATAAGGGTGCAAATAAAGTGCGTCTTAAGGCAATGCCGGATCTCCCGGAAAACATAATAAGAGAACATAATGGAAAATCAGGTTGAAGGAACGGTAAAGTGGTTTAACGAGGAAAAGGGATACGGCTTTATCCAGCAGAGCGAAGGTAAGGATGTGTTTGTGCATTACAGTGCAATCAACGGGTCCGGACGGAAAACCCTTGTAGAAGGGCAGAAGGTCACCATGGAGGTGTCTCAGGGCGATAAGGGGCTTCAGGCAGGAAATGTAACTCCTCTCTGAGACGGCTTTCTTTCCCTGCATCAGTTTCCCCCTATCAGTCATAATCACAACAGGCGATGGCCAAGGCCGTTGCCCAGCGTGAGCTTTATTTCGGCTCTCTGTCAGGCAGCTTTGGTGAGCCTGCCTGTTATGCTGCCGGCCAAAGTCCCTGTGGCTTAAAACGCCAGGTGAAGACCATGGGCATTATTCTTCTTGATATCGGCAATGTTATGGTGCGCGTTGATTTTGACGCGTTCTGCAGCGCTGTTGCCGTTCCGGGCGACGGGGTTTCTTATGAAATTTTCAACAGATATTGCACAGGCTCACTTAAGAGCCAGCTTGACAGGGGTTTGCTTGACCCTGCGGTATTCATTGACCGTATGGCTGAGGACCCTCTTGTCAGGCCGATGCCCCACCAGGAGCTGGTAAGGGCGTGGCAGGAGATATTTTTCCCGCTGGAAGGAGCTCAGGAGGGAGTGAGGGCTCTTGAGCAGGAGCACCGCCATTGGATTATGAGTGATACTGACCCACTGCATTTTGACTCTCTTTTGCGTACGGTTCCTCATCTTGCCAACCATGAACGCTACTATCTGTCTTTCAGGCATGGAAGCTTGAAAAGCAGTAATGAGGCGTTTCGGCATGTGTTGACGGACAGTGGTGTTCATCCGGACCAGCTGCTTCTTATAGATGACAGACAGGAAAATTGTGATTCAGCTGCCCATGAGGGCATTGGGTGCGTCCTGTTCTCCTCATGGCCGGAAACACTGTTGGCTGTGCAGAACTTCTCCCCTTCACGGCCATGAACAGCGGAGCTGCAGGAAGAGTGTCCGTCTCACCCGATGAAGTGGTTTTCAGTTTCATGCGCTCGTCCGGTGCGGGTGGTCAGAATGTCAACAAGGTGGAGACTGCCGTTCATCTTTCGTTTGATATTGCGGCCTCTTCGCTGCCTGAACGCGTTAAAACGCGCCTGCTTGCCGGCAGTGACCGCAGGATATCGAAAGGGGGAGTGCTGGGAATCAAGGCGCAACGGTTCCGGTCACAGGAAAAAAACCGGGAGGACGCTTTTTTTCGTCTTCAGTCGCTTGTTGATGCGGCAGCTGTTGAGCCGGTCATCAGGCGACCTACCAGACCCAGGCGAAGTGCAGGCGTGAAACGGCTTGAGCAGAAGGGCCGGCTGAAGAGGAAAAAAATGCTGCGGGGTCGTGTTGAGCCCGAATAAGCATCTTCGTTACAGAACCGCTCCGCCATTCTGGTTGTCAGAGCCTGCAATAAAGGTGCTTCTGTCGTCAAGTTTTGCTTTCATCAGGTTGACTTCAGCCAGAAAGTTGACCATCTCCTTGCGGGTAATGGTTCTGGAGGAAGTCGTTCCCAGAGCGGTAAGCGGGTTGATGTGTTTGCCCCGATGGATGATGCGGAAATCAAGATGCGGGCCGGTAGAGTTGCCCGTGGAGCCGACATAGCCGATGATCTGACCCTGCTTTACTCTGGCGCCGTAGCGGGTTATGAGTGCAAACCTGCTCAGGTGCAGATACTGTGAGTGGTCTCCTCCTGCATGGGCAATGGTGATCATGTTACCGGCCCCGCCTTTGCGCCCCTTGAAGATGACTCTTCCGTTAGCCGTTGCTTTGACTGGTGTTCCGCGTGGTGCCGCAAGATCCACCCCTCCGTGAAAATGCCTTGTCCTGAAAATGGGATGTGTTCTGTACCCGAATCGGCTTGAGACTCTGGAGTATTTGCAGGGTTTGGCAAAACGGGAGATGCGTTCAACCGAGCGGCCTTTTTCATCATAATACCCCTCTATCCCTTTTGCATCGGTGTAGCGATAGGCCCGGTACGATCGTCCGGGCAACTTGATTTCAGCTGCCAGAATGGTTCCGGTGCTGATAAAGTCGTCTCCCAGCCATTTTTCTTCAAACAGTGCCCGGTAGTGTGTGCCGGGGGCAATGTCGCGACGGAAATCAACCCTTGTTCCAAGCAGCTTCTGCATGCCGGGAAGGAGTCCTCTGCGGCCTTTTGCCTGCAGCGAGCGGGCAAGGCTGTGCTCTACAGTTCCTTCAAGAGCTACGGTACGGGTTTCAAAATCGCGGATCTCTTTGTTGACGCTGAATGGACCGGCTTCTATGTCACGCTGTACGGTAATGGTTGTTGCGCGGTCCTGAAAATAGGAGAAGCGTATGAGGGATCCGTCGCTGCTTTTTTCCGTTTCATAGATTTTGCCGGGGCGGAAGGAGCGGATACTGAATGAGCCCTTGAGCTGTCCTGTTATCTGGTGGATTTCCTGCGGAGAAAGACCTTCGTTCTGGAGAATGCTGTAGACGGATTGGCCAGTTCTGACGGTTCCCTTCGTGATGACGGGGGCTTTTTCCTGAGGGGTTTCTTCAATGGTGACGGTCTGTCCGTCACTGGTGACGCCGAGTTCATCGGCATAATGGCCGGAAAGGGGGATATAGACGGAGAGAGAGAAAAAAACGAGGACAAGACCTCCTGTAATGAACGACAGCCAGTAAGCAGGGGTTATCTTTTCTTTATATTGAGCTCCGAGGCGGGCTAAATGACTGACAAGTGCCTGTAGTTTTTCCATTATATATAATCAGTATATCGGCTGGACGACATGGGGGCCGAATATTACAAGGGATTTTATAAAGTTAACACTTTTTTCTGTCTATTAGAAACCCCTGAATGACATATGCGTCAGAATTCTGCTGTCCGTTCACTCCTTGCATGCAGCGTTCTGTATGGGCACTGCCCTGATTCAGATATTCAGTAACCAGACCAAACAAGAGCACATGATCAGAACAAATGAAGAGAAGCTGGTGGAATTTCTCCTCCAGTGCCAGCCGGGACAGCCCCGGACAAGAGGAAACTGGGAAGTGGACCATCAGGGAACCCCTTTCATTCTTCCTTCGATTGGCGGCATTACCCTGAACATCCAGGCGGGTGACAGTGCATTCGGATGGGAGGGCGACCATATCGAGCCTGGAGTGAGCTGTACCGCTGATACCCTGAAGCCCTTTGAGCATCCCAATGTGGGACTGCAGGTCTATTCCTGCGCCGGTAACCGCGCCACCGTCATGACCGGTGAGGCGAAAGGTGCAGAAGGGACGGTTCTTGGTCACCATGGTGGCTCTGAGCATGTGATTGTCGATTTCTCCCGTGATGTCAAGGAGAAACTGCTCTACAACGACACCATCATCATCAGAGGGCGTGGTCAGGGGTTGAAGCTCGTGGATTATCCCGACATCGTCCCGTTCAACCTCGACCCCCGGCTGCTGCATGCCATGAAGATCAGGGAGGCTGAGGGCGGGGTGCTTGAGGTTCCCGTCACCACCATAGTGCCGCCTGTATGCATGGGTTCCGGTATCGGTTCGGCGCATGTGGCGAAGGGTGATTACGATATCATGACGAGCGATCCGGAAACGGTTGAAGAGTTTGGACTTGATAACATCAGGCTTGGGGACTTTGTGGCCCTTATGGATCATGACAACCGTTATGGACGGGCTTACCGGAAGGGAGCTGTCAGCATCGGCATTGTGGTGCACAGCAACTGCCTTGAGGCAGGCCATGGCCCGGGCGTGACGACTCTTATGACGGCGGCCTCCCCCCTGATCCGTCCGGTTCTGGATCCGGAGGCTGATATTGCCGACAGGCTGGGGTTCGGTACGCAGCTGAATCCGGGCAGAAAAGGTCGTGGAGGGAAAAAGTCAAAGTAGGCGCTACCGGAATTTTTTCACCCCACTCCGTGTTACATTGACTCCCCCTTTTTAAGGTCAATGGTCAAGATTTCGGCCACGAAAAAAAGGAGAAGCAGTCATGACACTGAAGCTGTATGGAAGGGATCCCATGAAGATGTTTGAGGATGTGTTTACCGACAAGGTCTCGCCGTTTTTCACTTCAATGATGTCACCGGCCTTCAAGGTTGATATCAGCGAAGACGACAAGGCGATTTTCATTGAGGCCGACATGCCGGGAATGAAAAAAGAGGATGTGACAGTGTCTATGGAGGATGATGTCCTCTCCATCAGTGCAGAGCGGGAGCACAGCGAGGAGGAGAAGAAAAAAGGGTACCATCGCATTGAGCGTTCCTGGGGAAGCCTCAGCAGAAGCTTTACGGTAGGTGACAATGTAGATTCAGAACACATTGATGCAAGTTACGACAACGGTGTGCTGAAAATTGTTGTACCCAAAAAGGAGCCTGAACCGAAGCGGGGTGTTGAAATTCCCGTCAAGTGAGAATGCTCACAGGGCGCTGTAACGAAGAAAACCCTCCATCTGGAGGGTTTTCTTTTTTTGTCGTTTTTGGCTTCCAGCCTCAGCAGTTGCGGATGGTGGAGTCCTGACGGTCCTTGATTGTCGACTCATCAAAATCGTCCCATTCGTGCTCGTCGTGCTCGCGCTGATAACCGGCTTCCTTGAGGCCGAAGCTCATGTCGGCAACCATTTCAGGCCGAAGCTCCTTGAGGTTTTTGACCTCATCCTGTGTCAGGATTCTCGACTTGTCGAAGCCAAGGTCGATTTCGAGCTTGCGGTTCTTGGTTTTTACCCGGTCAATATCGTAGAAGCGCTTGGTGATGGTTGTCTGGGCAAACGCCTTCAGGCAGCCGAGCATGTACTTACGGACATAGGGATCTTTGATCCACGGGTAGCCGAAGAAAGTTTTACGGGCATAGAAGCGTGCGTATGACTTCAGCACTCCTTTCAGCACATCCTCCCGCTCCATATTGTCGGGCTTGATGATGGGTGAAACGAAGTTGTACTTGGAGTAATCGCGCACCTCAACCCTGTCGCCAAGCTCCTTGAAGAGATCGGAGAACGGCCATGGGGTGTAGATTGTCCAGTTGGCCATGTCGGGATCCCAGTCTTTGCAGAGCTGAAAGGTTTCCTCAATGGTTTCAGGGGTTTCATGCTCGAGTCCCATCACGAACTGCGCTTCAGCTACGATGCCGTTTTTCTGGAGCAGCTTGATTGCCAGCTTGTTTTCCTCAATGGTGGTCTCTTTGCGGAACCTGTTGAGGTTCATCTGGCTTGCCGCCTCAGTGCCGAGAGAAACATGGACAAGACCGGCCTTGCGGAAGAACGGAAGCAGGTCGGCATCACGCATGATGTCTGTCACCCGGGTGTTGATGCCCCAGGTTACATCGAGCTTTCGGTCGATGAGTTCCTGACAGAGCGAGACGAATTTCTGTTTGTTGATGGTCGGTTCCTCATCAGCAAGGATGAAGAATCCTACATTGTACTTTTTGACAAGCACTTCAATTTCATCAACAAAGTTTTTCGGGGTGCGTGCACGGTAGCGGCGCCAGAACTGCCACTGTGAGCAGAATGTGCAGGTAAAGGGACAGCCTCTGGCAAAGTTCGGTACGGCCAGCCGGCAGTTGAGCGGAGTGTAGATGTACTTGTCCCAGTCGTACAGGCTCCAGTCGGGGCTGAGTGTGTCGAGATCTTCAATAACCGGGTGTGCTGCTGTGGCGAACACTTTCCCGTCGTCGTCTATATAAGCGATGCCTGTAATCTCTCCACGGGTTTCACGGTCGTTGCCTGCCGCAATGGCCTTGACGAGGTTGACTGCAATCTCTTCGCCCTCTCCACGGATGACATAGTCTGTTTCAGGGGCCTCACTCAGTACCTGCGGGTACATGAATGTTGAGTGGATGCCGCCCATGATGGTTCTGATTTTCGGATCGACCTTTTTGGCGATCTTCATGATATCCTGAGCCTTGAAGATGGATGGGGTGATGTTGGTTACCATCACCACATCAGGCTTGTTGGCTCTGATGATCTCTTCAATCTGCTCGTCCGGCAGGTCGTCGGCCATGGCGTCGACAAAACGGATCTGGTCGAACCCTGCTTTTTTCAGAGCGCCGCCAATATAGGCCACCCAGCTGGGCGTCCAGTTGCCGGCAATTTCAGCTCCGCCTGAATGATAATTTGGCTGAACCATCAATACTTTCATCGGTATCCACCCTCCAGATATATGTTTGTTACAAAACCGGTGTTGATCTGCTTCTGCCGTTGGCCTTTCCGGCAGCATAAAAGAGCTTTGAACAACTAATTTACAATTTATTTCCTAAAAATGCGTTGGGCTTTTGTATGGCTACTTGTGCGAGGCATGCATGAGCATGGTATGGTAGAATCCGAAACTGATCTTTTCCCGTTTTTCAACCCTCATGCCAGCGGCTTCCATGGCTTTTTCCATTTCCGAATCGCGTATCATCTGAATGGTGGTACGGCGTTCTTTTTTCGGGAAGAATCCACCAAGCCAGTGCTGGAATGCCAGAATCCTGTTGTAGGGAGCATAGGTGAAAATGACCGGCCCATTTGTGAGGCTTGCAAGATTGGCAAAAGCGTGGGCGAATCCTTCGCTTGGATAGTGGATGAGCACATCAAAGCAGACGACAGCATCAAACGAACCGCTGACCGATTCAATCGAGTTGACTTCAAACTCAATCTTGTCGGCAACCCCGGCGGCAGTGGCGTCGGCTTTGGTTTTTTCCACCATCTGTGAGGCAATATCGGCGGCCTTGACCCTGTAGCCCGCTTTTGCGATCCGTATGGTGAAGAGTCCTGTGCCGCATCCGGCATCGAGAATGAGCGAGTCTTTCGGGAGCTTGAGCTGCTCAATCCACCCGAAGGCTTTGTCCATCATGACTGCGTGGCCTTCGCGGACTGTGTTGCGGACGGTGGAGAGTTTGTCGCTTCCGTAAATCGACGCCCAGCGCTGGTAGCCCTGGCCATTGAAATAGGAGCGGAGCATCGATTTGTGTTCTTCTGCATTGAATGAGGAACTGCCCATGATAGAGGTGTTACCGGTTTTGATTGCCTTTTTTGTCAATGTCCTTCCTGTCCTGTGCCCTCAATGTGCGACTCCAGATCGGCATACAGCTTCCGGAGTTCTTCAAGGGTATCTTCGTCGGTTTCCCAGAACCCGCGGGAGTTTGCTTCAAGAAGCCGCCTGGTCATGGAGATGGTTGCATGCGGGTTCAGTTTCCGCAACCGTTCCAGCATCTCTTTGTCCTGCAGATAGGTTTCGTTGAACTGGCGGTAGGTCCAGTTCTGCACCGCTGAAGCGGTTGCGCTCCATCCGTAGGTGTTGCCAAGATGCGCCTCAATTTCACGGACCCCTTCATAACCCTGCTCCAGCATGGCGTCATACCATTTAGGATTGAGCAGTTTCGTTCGCGCTTCAAGAGAGACCATTTTTTCCAGTGAGCTTATTCTCTGGCGTCCTCCGGGGCCGGTGCTGTCGCCAACCATGATGCCGGGACGGGTGCCTGCAATCCGCTCAACTGATTTTGAAACTCCGCCAAGATACTCATAATAATGGTCAATATCAGAAATGCCAATTTCAGCGCTGTCGATATTCTGGTATGCAAGGTTGACATGCTTCAAAGCGGAACGAAGCGCATCGGGGCATTCCAGCCATTCTCCCGCTGCTGTCACGGCAAAACCTTTTCTGCTGGTGAAGGCATCGGCAAGCTCCTGTTCGTCCTCCCATGAGCTGCTCTCCACCAGATGGTTCACATTGGCGCCGTAGCTTCCGGGTGCGTTTGAGTATACCCTGTTTGACGCATCTTCCATCGGGCAGTTTCCCGTCTGCATTTCTTCCAGCACATGCTGGCGCACAAAGTTCATTTCCGGGGGTTCGTCGGCTGCGGCGGCCAGTCGTGCTGCACGATCAAGCAGGCGAACCTGAACGGAGAGCAGGTCGCGGAAAATGCCGCTGATGGTCATAACCGTGTCGATCCGGGGACGGCCGAGCTCCTTGAGCGGTATGAGTTCCACATCGGCGATTTTTCCCAGTTCATCGGTTTTTGTGCGGGCACCCAGAAGTGCAAGCGCTTGAGCCACCCCTTCGCCTTCGCTTTTGAGGTTGTCTGTGCCCCAGAGCACCAGTGCGATGGAGCGGGGGAAGTCGCCATGTTCTTTCCTGTATGCTTCAAGCAGGGCTTCGGCTGAGCGTTTTCCGGCAGTTACGGCTGCGGGAGAGGGCATCGCATAGGGGTCGAGGCTATGGATGTTCCGGCCTGTGGGGACGATTTCGGGATTGCGGACAAGGTCGTTGCCGGGTGAGGGCGGGGTGTAGTGGCCTTCCAGAGCATTGAGTACTGCCTGCAGTTCGGGGTTGTCGGCAAGGTTCACCATGATGCGCTGCAGGAAGTGCCATAAGCGCTGCAGTTCCTGCGGCTTCATGCCGGCTTTTTCCTGAAGGTACCCGTCGGCTGCGGCAATACGGACTGGACGGCTGCCCTCCAGCCGCTGTTTCATGGAAACGCTGCGGCTGTTGTAGTGAGCGCTGCGGCTGTTGGACTGAGCGCTGCGGCTGTTGGACTGTTCATGAAGCCGGCCGGTGAATCGCCGGACAGCTTCATGGCTTATGGCAGTAATCTCATGCCACGCTTCCTGGGCAGCCCGGTCATGCAGCATCTCTTGCTCAAGGTCGCGGAAGTTCTTTTGCAGATGAGCGGCAATGGCTTCGGGAAGTGATTTTCCGTCAAGCTCGGGCCTTGCATGCGAGGCAATGAGGGCAAGATGGTCACAGAGACTGTCGGGCGGGGGCGCTTCACCCATCACATGGAGCCCCAGGGGAATCATCCGCTCTTCAATCTGGTAGAGTTCAGCGTTCAGCCTTGTGATGAAGCTTTCGTCAGGTTCCTCAGGGCCGCCCCCCTCTATGTCCACAAGTGCTGCAAGCTCCCTGATTTCAAGGGCCAGTTCCTCTGAGGGGTTTGCGCGCCAGGCGGCAATGAGGTCGTGGAGTTTGCGGAGGTCTTTGTAGAGGCCTGCCTGCTCCAGAGGCGGGGCAAGGTAGCTGATGAGTGTGGCAAGCCCGCGCCGCCGGGCTATGGCCCCTTCACTCGGGTTGTTGACCGAGTAGCAGTAGAAGTTCGGCAGAGAGCCGATGAGCCGTTTCGGCCAGCATGAAGCGGAGAGACCTGCCTGTTTGCCCGGCATGAACTCAAGCGCTCCGTGCGTTCCGAAATGAACTACTGCGTCGGCATTGAAGCTGTGCTCAAGCCAGGTGTAGAAGGCGGCGAATGCATGGTTGGGGGAGGCGTCTTTTGCCATCAGAAGCCGCATGGGATCGCGTTCGTACCCGAAGGAGGGCTGCTGGCCGATGAAAATGTTGCCGAGGCGGCATCCGAGAATCTGAAAGTTTTTCCGGTCGTTGAGAATCTCTCCCGGCGCATCCCCCCAGAAAGGTTCCATTTCTGTGTAGGCGGGGAAGAGTTTCCGGTAGTCCTCAATCGGGAGCATTCCGCCAACATTGCCATCGGTTCCGTAAATCAGCCGGTTGCCTTCCAGGAGGCGTTCCCTCAGGGCTTCGGCGCTGTCGGGCACTTCCACCGTGTAGCCGGCAGCCTTCATTTCCAGAAGAAGCTGGTGCAGGCTTTCAAACACATTGAGAAAAGCCGCCGTGCCTGCATTGCCGAGGTTGGGTGGGAAGTTGAAGAGGATGATTGCAACCTGTTTATCGGCTGCGGATGTTTCCTTCAGCCGGAGGAACCTCTCCACCCGTGAGGAGATGGAGCGGATTTCGCTTTCAAGGGGGATGGAACGGTCACTGGCTGTTGCCGTTCCGGCGTAGACCTGTGGTTCAATGGTTCCATCCAGTTCTGGTACAGCTATGGAGAGTGCTGTCTGCAGGGGGGTAAGTCCAAGGCTTCCGCTTTTCCACTGTTCAATCGGCTGGAATGAAAGGGGGATGAGGTTGATGCATGGCAGGTTCAGTTTCTGGAGCATCTCTACAGCTTCCGGGGCCTTGTTTTCCGCAGGGCCGCCGACGAGTGAAAATCCTGTTGCGTTGAGCAGCAGTGCCGGGCGGATGGAGCCCGGCACTTCGGGATTGAAGAACTGGCGGATGGCCGGCCGGCAGTCGAGTCCGCCGCTGTATGCAAGGCAGGTTCGTATTCCTTTCGCCTCAAAGGCTTCAACGAGGGCCTTCAGGTGGTCCATGTTGCCGCTGAGAACAGTGGAGCGCATGGCAAGGATTGCGACCGGTCCTCTGGTAAGGTGTGGACTGTGTTTTTTCTGCCACTTCAGGAAGTCGGCGGCCGTGAAAAATTCTTTCTCAGCGCCGGGGTGACAGAGCGCGGCATCAGGGTAGAAAATCGGGTCTTCCTGTGGCAGTTTTCCTTTCCACCCTTCAGCATAACGGTCAATAAGGAGGGCGAGAAATCGCTCCATGTTTTCTGCCGAGCCGTTGAGCCAGAACTGGTGTGCGGCAATGAAGGTATGGATGTCGCGCGCACGCCCGGGGATGTGCTTCATCACCTTGCTGAGGTTGCGTACCAGCGAAAGCTGGCGCTGGCTCTCCCCATGGCTGTGTTTTGGCTTGAGCTTTGCTGCCCATTGGCGGAATACCCCGGTAGGGCCACTCTCCTCTTCTTTAGCTCTCCTGAGCGAGAACCTGCCGAGTCGGGTTTCGTTGACCAGTGCCGGATTGCTGGTAATCATGCATACCGGGCAGGTGAGCGGATGGAGAAGTTTTTCGAGCGGCCGTACAATCTCTTCACTGAAAAGCATGGAGCCGAAAACGAAGTCGGCTGTGGGAAGCGCCAGAGAAAGGGTGTTCCAGAGCTCCGGGCTGTTATGGAGACCAAGGCTGAAGACCGATACCTCAAGCCCCGTACCGTGGCGCGCATTCAATGCGGCGGCCGCAGCTTTCAAGGTGCTGTTGTTGGTAGCCTCCATGGTCAGGAACACAAAATGCATAGGTGCAGCCTGTCAAAAAATGGGTGCCGTCAGAAACCGGTTCTGTCGGCCTGGTTGATGTTTGAATACAGCGGAGAGAGAGGGCTGGAAGGGTATCAGATCAACAGAACGGGACTCTGCTGAAAGAGGCTTCGAGGGCGGAGTATGGCACCGTGCGAAAGCTGTGTTTTCAGCTCTGCTGCATATGCTTCGTCCATGACCGGGTTCAATAACCGGCAGGGCTGTAGATACTGTGGTCTGGAGGATGGTGCATCAGGGGATGCATGCGCAGGTCCTGAGCGGACTGTTCGGGGTATCTGCTGCTGCAGCTGGCGCTCATCGCTTTTGAGGTAAAGCGCCGCAACGGTCTCCAATGATGAGCGAGAAAGCACAGCAGCATAGGTTCTGGATTTCTCCTTTGCCTTGCTGCCGAGTGAGGAGGTTTTCCCGATCAGTGCAAACCCGCCAACGGAAATGGCAAAGAAGAGCAGAATCTCAACAAGTCGCCAGAAGCGGCGGAATATGGTGGTGCTGTGTTCCATCATCAGTGCCCGTGTTTAACTGAAATATATCAAACGGATCACTCAAAGCGAAAAGCACGGCTGCTGGCCGTGCTTTTCGCTTTGAGTTTGCTCTTCCTCCCGGGTATTTCGTTTCGTTCAGACCTCGATGCCTTCCAGGCGGTCTTCAAGATCGCTGTAAATCTCCTGGAGTTTGTCGATCATGTCGGGATCCGCGTTCCACATGCCGCGTCCGCTGGCCTCAAGCATGCGGCCTACAATATTCTTGAAAGCTTTCGGGTTGGCTTTCATGAGGCGGTCGCGCATCTTTGGATCGAAAGCATAGGTTTCAGCGGCCTCTTTGTAGACCCAGTCGTCAACACCTTTGGTAACGGCATCCCAGCCGAGCATATAGGTGAAGCGGTTGCTGATTTCCGTTGCGCCGCTGTGGCCCTGCTCCAGCATGGTGTCGAACCATTTCGGGTTGAGCAGTTTGGTGCGGAACTCCACCTTCAGCGCCTTGTCGGCGTCGTCAATCTTCACATCGGCGGTGAATGTCTCAACATAGTTGAGTTTCACATTGTCGCCCTTCGGGTTGCGGCGTCGTGCGGAGAGCTGCAGCGCTCCGGAAGATGAGAAGTAGCGGTCGATGTCGGAAATGCCGAACTCTGCGGAGTCAACCTGCTGTACTACGCGGTCCACCGTGCCGAGAAGCCCTTTGAGGATGTCGGTCTGCTGGTCGCCGTAGCGGTTGCCGCCGTAGGCAAATCCGGTGCGCTTGACGAACATGTCGTCGAGGTCCTGTTCGTCTTCCCATGCCGAGTCTTCCACCAGCTCTTCGACCTGGGAGCCGTATGCCCCCGGAGCCTGTGTGAAGAGGCGGGAGGTTGCTGCCTCAAAGTCTGCGCCCTGCTCCATGGCCAGATCCACATGCTTTTTGATGTGGTTCATCTCGTGCGATTCGTCCGCTTTGGCCGCATCCTTGACAAGTTTGTCGAGATGGTCGACCAGCACGCCGAAGGTATCGCGGAAAATGGAGCTGATCTGGATGAGCACATCAATGCGTGGGCGTCCGAGTTTTTCAAGCGGGATGAGGCTGTAGTGGCTGATTTTGCCCTGTGCGTCATAGGCCGGCCGGGCGCCCATCAGGTGGATGATGACCGCAACGGCTTCACCCTTGCTCTTGATGGTGTCGAGGCCCCAGAGTACCTGGGCAATGCTTTCAGGGTACTCGCCGTTGTTTTCTTCAACATGGCGCGCTATGATGCTGTCGGCAATCTGCTGACCGCGTTTGAACGCCAGTTCCGAGGGAATGCGCCATGGGTCGATTGCGTGGATGTTGCGGCCGGTCGGCAGAATACCTGCGCCATCGCGCACAAGATCGCCACCGGGACCTGAGGGAATGTAGCCTCCTGAAAGCGCGTGCAGGAAGCTCTTCATCTCATTGTCGTTGTTCTCAAGGGCGTTCTTCATCGCTATGCCCTCTTTCAGCGACTCGTTCATGGCTTCTGCCATCTCTTTGGTCACTTTGGCTCCCCCTGTCAGGGTATTGAACACGGTTGCCGGATTACCATTTTTGAAAATGGTCTCGGCAATGAAGTCGCGGGTATGGCCGTCAACGGTTTCACGAACCTTCATGGCAGCCGCTTCGCCTTTCCTTGCGCGGGTGGCAAGGGTTGCGTAGTCGCAGTAGGTTCCGTTTTCGCCAATGGCACTGAGAATGATGGACGGAAGCGACCTCTCATTGCCGCGCACCTTCAGGTACTCGGTGATGGTGGTCACCTGGGTCTCAAGCTGCGGGGTAGCGCCGAACACATGCAGCGAGTTGGATATCAGACGGCCTTCAAGCTCCATCATGTAGGTGTAGAGGCGGCTGATGTACTCCTGGAACGCTTCACCCTCAACCCTCGGGCAGTCGTCGGTAAGGTTGAGCTGGCGGGCCTTGTCGATGATTGCCTCTTCGGTCTCACCATCGACTATCTTCTCCAGACCGCGCTCACGGTAATCGTTCAGCATCTCCTTGAACGCCGGCAGTTCCTTGTAGAGGCCTGCACGGGCAAGCGGGGGGATGTTGTGCGAAATCATGGTCGCATACCCCCGGCGCTTGGCTATGTTTGCCTCGCTCGGGTTGTTGATGGGGTAGATGTAGAAATGCGGGACCTCGCCGAGCAGCGCATCGGGCCAGCAGTCGCCGGTAACGCCAAGCTGCAGGCCGGGCATCCATTCAACGGTGCCGTGCATGCCCACATGTACCATGGCATTGGCTCCGAACTCGCGGCTGATCCAGCGGTAGAAGGCGATGTACTGGTGGTGCGGTGTGTTCTCCTTGTCGAAGAGCAGGCGCATGGGATCGCCCTGTATGCCGAGGCGGGGCTGCACGCCAATGAACACATTGCCGAACTGTATGCCGCCAAGGAAGAGCTTGTCAGTACCGACGGGGACGATGTCGCCCGGGAATCCATTCCAGCGCCCCTCAATGCGTTCGCGCTCACGGTCTGTGGTGATGCGGTTGAACACCTCGCGGTCGATCGAGAAGCAGTCCGGCTCATGGGCCTGAATTTCGTAATCTGTTGCGCGGTCGAGCATTTCAAGCATTGCTTCGGGCGATTCCGGTAGTTCGCCGACAGTGTAGCCCTCTGATTTCAGCTTCTGGAGCATGCTGTAGATGCTCTTGGGAACATCAAGCAGGGCAGCACTGGCTTTCTTTCCCATTCCGGGAGGATAATCGTAGACCACGAAGGCGACTTTTTTCTCGCTGTTCGGCGTATGGCGGAGGTCCGAGAACTTTTTGGCGATGAGCGAAAGGCGGTCGAGGCGGTCGTTCACGGTGTGCAGGCGGCCGTCCTTGATGGCGCCGAGCACCACCGGGCATACCGCCCCGTCCATTTCAGGCAGCGAGTAGGTCATGGCCGACTGAAGCGGCACCACGCCCTCTTTTTTCCATGAGTTGATGTCCTGGATGAAGAGCGGCTGGGCTACAACATAGGGCGCGTCAATTTTGTTGAGAATTTCGTCGCGCGCAGCCGCCGAAGCTCCCGGGGTGGTTGCGCCGGCAGGACCGCCCACAAACCCGAATCCCATCATGTTGACGAGCATGTCCACATTGGCGTGGGTGAACCACTCCCTGGCGGCTACATGGCCCTCAACACCCATCACGAACACCGGCAGGGGGTTGAGTCCCCGCGACTCAATGGCACGGATGGTGTTGTCGATATATTCCTTCTCCTGCAAGAGGTGCTTGCGGAAGAAGAGCATTGCAATGTTGTGGCGCTGTTTCGAAGCTTTGTCGCGCTTGTGCAGCCACTTTTCATAGTGGTGCAGATCTTTCATGTATTCCGGTGCATCGGGATGGTAGAATCCCATGGTGGGAACCTCCTGCACCTTCTCGGCCGTTACGCCCACTTCAAAGTACTCAGCCATGATGTAGTTGAACATCCCGGCGAGGTTTTCCGCTGTCGGATGCATCCAGTAGGTATAGACCTGCATCCAGTTCTTGAAATCCTTGGCTTTTTTGGGGATCAGGGGGAGCATCGTCCGCATGATCTTCAAAAGCTTCATGTAGCCGTAGAGGGCATCTTCGTCGCGACCCTTCACCAGCATTTTGGCCACTTTCTTCACGATGTCGGGCATGCCGCCACCGTCACCTGAAACCACATAGTTGCCCACCTTCGTCATCTGCATCACCTCGGGCATCGACTCGTAGGCGAAAATGGTTTTCACCTTCGACTTCGCAAGCTGTTCCTCAAGCCAGTCGGCCTGTCCCTTGAACTGGATAAGGGTGGTGAAAACGCAGTCCGCGTTCTGGATTGCTTCGGCGGCTTCGGGGTTCTGATGTTCGAGGTCCTGGTCAGTCCATTGGGTCAGTTCGGCATGTGCGGAAATCTTTTCACTGACTTCACGCCAGACCCGAAGGTTGCATTGCTCCATCCCGACAATAGCGGCGATTCTGATTTTATCGTGCATAAAGGTAACTGAAGATGTGCGGTGAATGTGGTTGTACAGGACTTGGAAATGTAACAAAATCCCGTGACGATTGCCAATACTATAAAAAGCCAGCCCCTCCGGAAAGGAGGGGCTGGCTTAACAAACGGCACGCTGTGCCTTATGGTTCCCTGAATTGACTTCAGTAGGTGAAGTCGACGCCAAGAACGAAGCTGCGGCCGGGTGCACGGAACCACACGACCTCTTCATACTGCGTGTTCAGCAGGTTGTTGCAAAGGAGGGTTGTGGAGAAGTTGTCGTTCACCTTGTACTTCAGACCAGTGTTAAACACTACGAAGTCGCCGGGGTAATCGGTTCCCTCTGTATTGGTGAAGTTGGTGATGGCCTTGTATTTACTAACATAGCGGCCGCTTACATTCAGCGCAAGATCCTTGGTGGTGTTCCATGTTACGCTGGCCGAAGCAGAGTGCTCGGGGCGGTAGGGCAGCCATTCCGGATCGGGGTTGTCGGCCAGTGCGCCAGCGGTATCTTCATCATACGAGCGGTTCTTGGCGTTCATGTAGGTGTAAGCCAGATTGACATTCACCTCGTCGATGGGGCGGACGTTCAGGTTGGTCTCGACACCGTAGATACGGGCCTTGTTGAGGTTATTGTACTCGAAGGTGCTTCCTGTGATGACCGACTCTATCATGTCGTCGTAGTCGTTGACAAAGCATGACACATCCAGCGCAACTCTCTTGCCGAACTGCTTGAACATGCCGATCTCATAGGCGGTCATGGTCTCCTTGTCGAGATCCGGGTTCGGCGTGCCGGTGAAGATGCCGGCAGACCGGATGAACCGCTCATAGAGCGACGGAGCACGGAAACTTTTTCCCCATGATGCACGGAATGCCATGTCGTCGGTTGCGCGGTAGTTCAGGGCAACGCGGGGGCTGAGTGCGTCAACGGACTTGTTGTTCAGGTCGACCTTTGTGCTGGCATCAGTTGTATAGACTTCATCGGCATCAATGCCGCTCCAGTCATAGCGGACGGACATCAGGGATGTCAGTTTGTCGGTGACTTTCCATTCATCCTGCACGAAGGCTGCGATGTTCCGTTCCTGTATGTTGTTGAACTCATTCTGCACCGGAAACTCAGCGGCAATCTGTGTTGTTCTGGTGTCGACGATGTTGCCGTCGATACCGAAGAGCAGACGGTGCTCGTCAGAGACACGCCAGTCGAGCTTGGAGCCCAGGCCGTACCGGTGGTTATCGGTCTCGTTGAAGTCGCCGGGGTGCTTGACGCTTGGATATGCTGGATCGCTTGCAAGGCCGGTCGGGTACTCCTGATCAGCATCCGTTGTATTGTACTCGTATTTGGTCGTGTTGAATGTATAGTACATGCGAGTATCAAGGGAGAGCTTGTCGCTGAGCATATTGACATAGTTTATGCCAATAAGTGCGTTTTGCCTCTTGATCATGTCATCTGTGTATACGTCATATAGGGGATTATACACTGTGGTTGGGTCTGTTCCGACAAGAGCCCCCGAATAAGTGGTGTATATGTCATACGACCTGTTATCAATAGTTGTTTGTGTGCTAATGGGGCCGGCTCCGGTCATTACAATGTTTGTATTATAAGGCCAGTTATACGCATACCCGCCAACGGTCGAGGTGTAGAATGTGCTCAGCTGCAGGTACTGGCTTGCATCGATGTCATAACGGGCTTTCAGCTTGATGTCGTTCATGTAGTTGTCGGCGTTCTCCCT
>JGI11705J14877_10000001_pt1 | contig 136056 bp, 101 predicted proteins | sample Etolaghawater15m_FD_14877 | JGI IMG/M metagenome (IMG submission 14877) | reverse complement strand
GTCAACAACTTTTTTTCTTCCGGTTTCGCTCGCCGCCGGAGCGGGTTGCGAGGCGGTGCATTCTACACCTTTGCCTTGCCGTGTCAACTACTTCTTCCTATCTTTTTCGGCTTCGTTCCCGCTAATCCCTGCGGCCTCTTTGGCAAGCCGCGCATTATAGGCCGTCGTGGCTGTCTGTCAATCTTTTGATGCGACTACCCACGTCAAAACAGCCGTATCAACTATATTACACTCTATACTAGGGTTACTTTCGCAAATCGTCGCTTACCGACCTGATAGATAGCTGTGCTACCACTGGGCATCAGTAAGCGCTTGTCTCCTACCCGCTCACCATCGATCTTCACCGCACCCTGCTGCACCATTCGCAACGCCTCGGAGGTGCTATCGACTAGGCCTGCCGCCTTCAGTAGGTTGGCTATCGGCATTCCCCCCTCTGTAGTTTGAAGGGTCAGTTCAGTCATCTCGTCGGGCATCGCCCCACGCTGAAACCGAGCAATAAATGCAGCTTCTGCCTGCTGCGCGGCAACCGCATTGTGAAAGCGTGTCACCATCTCAGTAGCCAACTTAAACTTAATATCACGTGGGTTAGCGCCATCGGCGACCTGCTGCTGTAGCGCAGTAATCTCACTGAGTGGCCGGAATGAGAGGAGTTCGAAGTAGCGCCACATCAGATCGTCGGAGATCGACATCAGTTTCCCAAACATCTCATCCGCCGGATCGGTGATTCCGATGTAGTTGCCGAGCGACTTTGACATCTTCTGCACGCCATCAAGTCCCTCAAGGATTGGCATCGTTAGCACAATCTGCGGTGGTTGACCATGCGCCTCTTGGAGTTGTCGTCCCATCAGTAGGTTGAACTTCTGGTCAGTCCCCCCTAGCTCAACATCGGCGTGCATCGCGACTGAGTCATACCCTTGTATCAAGGGGTAGAGGAACTCATGGATTGCGATCGGCTGTCCTGTGCTGTAACGCTTACTGAAATCATCTCGCTCTAGCATCCGAGCGACCGTGTGGTGGGCAGCGAGGCGGATCAGACCCGCAGCATCTATACCCTGCATCCAGCTAGAGTTGAAGAGTACTTGCGTGCGGGTCGGATCGAGGATGCGGAAGATCTGCTCTTTGTAGGTTGCGGCATTGGCTGCTACCTGATCCGCAGAGAGCGGCGGACGAGTCGCACTCTTGCCGGTCGGGTCGCCGATCATTGCAGTAAAGTCACCGATCAGAAAGAGAACCTCATGCCCCATCTCCTGAAACTGGCGTAACTTGTTGATCAGTACAGTGTGGCCTAGATGGAGATCGGGTGCGGTTGGATCAAACCCCGCCTTGATGCGAAGTGGCCGCCCCTCCTTTAACCGCGCCACTAACTGCTCCTCAACTAAAATCTCCTGACTGCCACGGGCAATTTCACTCAACTGTTCATCTATGCTTAACATCACGTTTCCCGATAGTGGTGGGTAAAAATCGAGGCGGCTATCACTTAAGTGCGGTCACAACCGGCAGGAAAACCGATTGACCACAGCGGCGGAGCCGGTTATCGTTAGCCAACCGCCAATTTTCTAAACCTTTTCTGTGAATTACAACACCTTCCTGAATCGGGACTACCTGTCGCTTCCGGCGACACGACGTTCACGCCAACGCCACTGGCTACGGTTGCTGCTGATTGGCGGCAGTGTCAGTGTTGCGACAGCCGCTTATCTGATAGCACCATTGATGATCGATAGTGGTGAGACTGCTGCACCCGCAACATCCATACAGACCACTAACTATACTGATCAGGCTGTACCGAAAGTCACTGCTAGCAGACAACCTGATGAGGCGATTGTCGCTCCTGCAACCGAGCAAGATGTACCGCTACTTGAGGTCCCCTTTGATGAGGAGATGCACGACACTGGGCCGGTTGGTATCCAGCCTACCAGTGGTAGTGAGGCAATAGCTTGGCAGCGTGTCACCATCAAACGGGGTGATAACCTATCGCGTATTTTTAGTCGGGTTGGTCTCTCACAGCAGCAGCTACATCAGCTACTAGAGGCGGACAGCCGGAATCGTGAACTGACCCACCTCATGCCGGGCAAGGCACTGGAACTGCAGATCCGTGATGGTGAGTTGTTGGGTCTGCGCTACTTACAGTCAGCGACCGAGACACTACGGATCGAGCGGCGTGATGATCGCTTCTACAGTTACTTCGATAGCCGTCCCTTAGAGCAGCGAGTGTCGCAGGTATCGGCAGTGATTGAGGACTCCCTCTACCTGTCAGGACAGCGTGCCGGTCTCTCCGATAAGGTGATTATGGAGCTAGCGTCGATTTTTGGCTGGGACATCGATTTTGCTCTCGATATTCGTGCAGGTGATGCCTTTACCGTCTTCTATGAGCAGCACTACCTAGATGGTGAGAAGCAACACGATGGCGCCATCCTCGCCGCGCAATTTAGTAACCAAGGTCGTACCTACCAAGCCTTCCGTTTTACCGATGATGCCGGAAACAGTCGCTACTACGATGCCAACGGCATGAGTATGCGCAAGGCATTTCTACGCTCGCCGGTTGATTTCCATCGTATCAGTTCGCGTTTCCAAAAAGAGCGCTACCATCCTGTGCTCGGTACTCGTCGTCCCCACCGTGGCGTCGATTACGCAGCCGCGACCGGTACACCCGTTAAAGCCTCCGGCGATGGCAAGATCACCTTCCATGGTTGGAAAGGGGGGTATGGTCGGGCCATTATCATTCAACATGGACAGCGCTACAGCACCCTCTACGGCCACCTCTCGAACTTTCGCAACGGGTTAACCACTGGCAGTCGGGTACGGCAGGGGCAGATCATCGGCTACGTTGGCAAATCGGGATTAGCGACCGGACCACACCTTCACTATGAGTTTCGCGTCGATGGTGAACATCGTGATCCATTGACGGTACAGCTACCTAATGCTGAGCCGATTACGGCTCACTATCGGCAGGCCTTTACAGCCGCTGCCGAGCAGTGGCTTGCGAAATTGGCAGAGGTAGAGGCGACTCGCGTCGTACTCAACGCCGATTGAGCAGCGCAGTGCTTCCAATCGACGATACCAACCGACAGCTCTATATTGGTGTCATGTCGGGCACTAGTCTTGATGGTGTCGATCTGGTTCTTGCGGCTTGCGATACAGCGCTACCTGAGATAGTCGCGACGCTACATCGCCCCTACCCACCCGAACTACGTCAGCAGCTAGCGACGCTCACTGCACCAGGGGCTAATGAGATTGCCCGTCTCGGTTGCGCCGATATCGCGCTAGGACGCTATATCGCCACACTGATCGCTGAACTATTAGCGAGTGTACCGTTACGGCCAGAGCAGATTGTTGCTATCGGAAGCCACGGCCACACCATTCGCCATGCTCCTGATGCCAATCCCCCATTCACGCTACAAATTGGTGATGCGGCGACCCTTGCCGAGCTCACTGGGATCACTACCGTGGCCGACTTTCGGCGCCGTGATATTGCTGCTGGTGGTCAAGGGGCACCCCTCGTACCGCTCTTTCATGAGCAGCTATTGCGCTGTGATCATGTTGAGCGAGTCTGCCTCAATATCGGTGGTATGGCGAATATCACCCTCTTACCGGCGAGTCATAACCGTCCCGTAACCGGCTTTGATACCGGGCCGGGTAACGTGCTACTTGATAGTTGGATCAGCTATTGCCGGAATGAGGGGTACGATAGCAACGGAGATTGGGCCGCAAGTGGTCGAGTAATAACGTCACTGCTACAGCAGTTGCGTAACGATCCCTACTTTGCCGCGCCGATCCCGAAGAGTACCGGACGTGAACGCTTCAATCTAGCGTGGCTCCAGCGCTATCTACATGGTGATGAATTGGCAGTTGATGTCCAGACAACAGTGACTGAACTGACCGCTAGCACAATTGCTGATGCGATCCTTTGCTATGGCTCAGCGAGCGGTGGTGAACTATTTATCTGTGGAGGTGGTGTCCACAATCGCGAGTTGTGGCGCCGCCTCACTAATCATCTACCGCAGTGGAAATTACGCTCTACCGCCGCCGTCGGCCTCGATCCGGACTGGGTCGAGGCATTGGCATTTGCATGGTTAGCACAGCGTACGCTACGGCGACAACCTGGTAATCTACCCGCTGTCACCGGTGCCCATCGGGCAGTGATTCTCGGTGCTATTCACCCGGTACCCGGCAATCCACTACCGCTGATCTAGCGGTAGATAGTCGCGAAACGGCTTCCCATCGTAGATCTGCGTTGGCCGATAGATACGATTTTCGGTCAACTGCTCACGCCAGTGCGCTAGCCAACCGGCGGCACGGGAGATAGCAAAGATCGGGGTAAACTGATCGAGTGGAATGCCCATTTCGGCGTAGAGAATACCCGAATAGTAGTCAACATTAGGGTAGACCCCCTTGCCACCGAGTGGGCCTGACGCGGCCTCTTCGAGTGCCAACGCCACCTCATACAGCGGTGTAAACTCCCCTCCCCGCTTCGCGGCTAACTTCTCTAACAGCCGCTGTAAAATAGTAGCACGCGGATCTTTAACCTTATATTCGCGGTGACCAAACCCCCATATTTTTCCTCGATTCTCCAGCTTCTGCTGCAGCCAATCGGCGGCCCGCTCTGGCGTGCCGATATCACGCAACATCGTCACCACCCGCTCATTAGCGCCACCATGGAGTGGCCCAGAGAGGGCAGCGATAGCCGCCGAGATCACCGCATAGGGGGCGGCAAGCGCCGAACCGACTACCCGTGCCGCGAAGGTAGAGGCGTTGAGGGTGTGTTCAGCATGTAGCACCAAACAGACATCCATAATGCGCGCTAAATCGGGATCGGGCTCCTCGCCCCGCATCATGTAGAGAAAATTCGCCGCCGTCGATAGATCTGGATGCGGCTCAACCGGATCGTACCCTTTACGGATATGCTCCCACATACTGACCACCACCGGCATGCGAGCGATGATCTTCACGGTCATATCGTGAATATAATCGATACCGCAGCTATCGCGCCCCTCGCCGATGAGACATTCGTTGCCAGGGTAGAACATACCGAGACTCGCCATCGCCGACTGTAGCATCTCCATCGGATGACCAGTTGGTGGCATATGTTTCATCATCTCGCGGATGTTGTACTTGACTCGCCGATTACGGCGTAACCGCTCACTGAAAGTAGCCAACTTATCCTGATCCGGAAGTTCGCCATCGAGCAGGAGGAGCGTTGTCTCCTCAAACGAACTTTGCGCCGCTAGTTGGTCGATCGGGTAGCCGCGGTAAGCAAGGATCCCCTTCTCACCATCGATCGAGCAGATACGGGAGCGGGTCGCAATCACCCCTTCAAGCCCTGGGACATAGTTACTCATCGGTCAACTCCAATTCAGCTGAGAATGGGATTCAGGATAACAGAAAAAGGTAGGTAACTAGCAGTGGCAGGTTGGTACTCACCGACCACCGCTGTGTGCGGTGGTGGTGATGGTAGCGTAGGTTAAGCGGAGAAGGAGGATCCACAACCACAGGTAGTGGTCGCGTTCGGGTTGCGAATCACAAATTGTGCCCCCTCCAGCCCCTCGGTATAGTCGATCTCAGCACCGACTAGATACTGATAGCTCATCGGATCGATCAGCAAGGTAACGCCATTCTTCTCAACTGCGGTATCACCATCGTTGATATTCTCATCGAAGGTGAAGCCATACTGAAAACCGGAGCAGCCACCACCGGTAACATAGACCCGCAGCTTCAGTTCGTCGTTACCCTCTTCATTGATCAGGTCTCGCACTTTGCTAGCTGCTGAGTCGGTAAACAGTAGGGGGGTTGCATCACTCATATTAAATCATCTCCAGAAAGTATCGTATGTCGTGTCAGATCGGTGGAACTGGAACCGGCTGGCAGTATCCAGATTCCGAGTGCAATCGTCAAGAATGGTCAGCGTCGTCAGTAGCGACCAATTGACCATCACTATCGAGTTGCCCCTCATCCGGCAACTCATTAAGATGAACCAGACTCCCATTCACTGCGGCACCGCATGACATCTCAATGGTGCGGTAGTAAACATTGCCGGTGATGCGGGCTTGAGGTGCCAATTCAACGTGCTCATAAGCGTAGACGTCGCCGACCACAGCGCCGTTAAGGATGATATTGGGGACACGTATCTCCCCTTCAATCACCCCCTGTTCACTCAAAATTAGCAGCGAATCACTCCCCCGCTCGGCAAGCACATTACCGCGAATACTACCATCGATATGGAGCCCGCCCCGAAATAGCAGATCACCGCGTAGCTCACACTGCTGCCCTACTAAAGAGTCGATCCGGTGGTTAGCTACACGTCGACGCGTCTGCTTTTTCTTACCAAACATCGATCTCTCTACCCCTCTCCATCAGCGGCGGGCCATGGTACAACCCGTTCAAATCGGCGATAGCGGTGCCCTTGTGGCTGTACCACGACGCTTAGCCACTCTGGCTCCACACCTGCCGGTCGCTGTAACTCACCAGTAAAGTCTTGAAAATAGCGGAACTGAAACGTCAGATCAGCCGCTTCGCTACCGACCATCGGGGTCAGCGGTAGTACCACCGCTTCACCTTCGCGCACGCCCTGTAACTGCATCGTAATATGACCGGCAACGCCACTATTGTTACCCTTAATCTGGGTCAGCACCAGCCGGTAGCGTATCCGATCAGCTCCGATTGGCGTCAACTCCAACCGATCGATCTGGAGTCCGGCGGTTCGCTCCTCCGGCGCAATGATACCGCGATAGAAGGCCAACTCATCTTCCAGCGTCAAGAGCTGCTGCTCTAGCGTGGTCACACTCTGCTGTAACTGCTGGCGACTCTGCTCTGCCAGTTCAGTCTGATGCTGTGCGACCGCCAACTGCTGCTGAAGCTGCTGGATCTGCTGCTCCCCCTCGGCGAGGGAGCGCTCTAGTTGTGGCTGCGACGTCGCCTGTAGCAGCCACCACCAACCATCAATATGGCCGTAGTGAACCAGCGCGCCACCGATCAAAAACAGCAGCAGACCACTGAAGCGGTAGCGCCGCGGCGACGAGCGGCGAGTCGCCGCGGGGGGCGTCATGGCAAGATAGTAATAGCATCAAGGGCAAGCGATTCGTCAAGCCCAAACATGATATTCATGTTCTGCACCGCTTGTCCGGCCGCGCCCTTCACTAGGTTATCGATCACCGAGAGAATAACTACCGTCCGCTCCCCTTGTGGCTGATGTACCGCTAATCGGCAGAGGTTGCCACCGCGGACAGTTCGTGTCTCTGGATGAGAGCCAACCGGCAAGAGATCAACAAACGGCTCATCCGCATAGCGATCGGCATAGATTTGCTGCAGATCGGGCGCGTCAACACCGGGACGCAGTCGCGCATAGAGGGTTGCGTGGATACCGCGCACCATCGGTAATAGGTGAGGCACAAAGGTGAGTCCGACCGGCGCACCCGCCACCTCCGCTAGCTGTGAACGTATCTCTGGTAGGTGGCGATGTCCTGGTACACCGTAGGCCTTAAAACTGCCATCAACCTCCCCCATTAACATCCCCACACTCCCCTTCCGACCGGCGCCGCTAACGCCACTTTTAGCATCAGCAACAATGTGATCTGTTTCAACTAATCCCTGCTCTATCAGCGGCAGCAGTCCCAAAGTAACGGCAGTCGGGTAGCAGCCCGGGTTAGCGACCAGTCGGGCGGTCGCAATCGCCGCGCGGTTACGCTCCGGCAGGCCATAGATAGCGTCAGGGAGAAGATCGGGGCAAGCATGCGCCATCCCATACCACTGCTCCCAGAGGGCAACATCTTGAATCCGAAAATCGGCCGCCAGATCAATCACTCGCACACCCGCACTCAGCAGCTCTCGCACCATCCCCATCGCCGTTCCATTTGGGGTGGCAAAGAACACCACATCGCACTGCTTTAAGATCGCTAGATCGGGTTCGCTAAAGTGAAGATCGACATGCCCGCGCAGATTCCCGAACATCTCAGCTACCGCCATCCCCGCCTCCGAACGGGAGGTGATCGCGCTCAGTTCAACTTCAGGATGGGCCGCTAGTAGCCGTAGTAGTTCGACCCCGGTGTAACCGGTGCCACCGACAATACCTGCTTTTATCATGTTTCGATTCGATTCCTGACGCTAGATGCAGAGAGGGAGAAAAAAATAAGCATATCGGTAGCGGGTGATCGGGGTCAAGATCGCTCCACATGACAACCACTGGCATAATGCGCGCTGCTCACTCAATCCAATAGGATGCTATCACTTGCTAGAACAGCTCCGTGTTCGACTTGCTCACGCCGAAGCGGTACCCCAGTTAGCGCTACTTGCTATCATTACGGGCCTGTTAGCGGGTGCTGTGATCCTCCTATTTCGACTCGGTTTTGAGCAGTTGCAAGGGATGCTACTCCCCGCCGGGGGTAGTGAGAACTATGAGGCGCTACCGCCGCTGCTACGGCTGCTATTGCCGATTGCTGGAGCGGCGCTGATTGGCCTGCTGTTTCAAGCAGCAGGCGCTGAACGGCGACAGGTTGGGGTAACCCACGTGATGAGTCGTCTTAACGACCATCAGGGACAGCTGCCACTGAGCAATGCACTGCTGCAATTTATCGGCGCACAGATCAGTATTGGGAGTGGTCACTCGGTCGGACGCGAGGGGCCGGGAGTACATCTCGGGGCAGCGGCTGGCAGTCTACTCGGTCACCAACTACAACTCCCTAATAACTCGGTTCGGACACTCGTGGCGTGCGGCATCGCCGCAGCAATTGGTGCCTCATTCAACACCCCGCTAGCCGGCGTCATCTTTGCGATGGAGGTGGTGCTACTTGAGTACACGGTTGCTGGTTTTGCCCCGATCATTCTCGCAGCAGTGAGCGCGACTTCACTAACCCGCGTTGTCTATGGCGCTGATCCGGCGTTTACGGTTCCTCCACTCCAACTCGGTTCACTCTGGGAGTTACCCTATCTGCTGCTGGCCGGACTTCTAATTGGCGTGCTAAGTGCTGGCTTTATTAAGCTGCTCTGCCGCTGTAGCCGTGTTAGAAGCGACTGGTCGTTCTGGCAGCGGGCGCTGCTCGGTGGCACTATTGTTGGCCTATTGGCGTTACCCGTACCTGAGATTATGGGGATCGGGTACGACACCGTGACCGCCGCCCTGCTCGGCGAGTTGGGAATCGTCACACTACTGGCTGTCGTCGGCGTCAAGCTCCTAGCCACCACCGTCGCACTCGGTTTGGGGCTGCCGGGAGGGCTGATTGGGCCGACACTGGTGATTGGTGCATCTGCCGGTGGCGCATTTGGTCTGCTTGCAGCACACCTCTTTCCCGATCAGGTCGCTTCACCGGCGCTCTATGCAATGGTCGGAATGGGGGCGATGATGGGCGGCACGCTACTGGCGCCACTAGCCGCCCTGATCGCGCTGTTGGAGCTAACAGCAAACCCCAATATCCTGCTACCGGCGATGCTCACTATAGTCACTGCTCACCTAACAGTGAGCGAACTATTTGGCTACCGCTCCATCTTTATCGAGCTACTGCAGTTGCGCGGTCTCGGTTACCACGATCATCCGCTGATTCAGCTACTGCGGCGGCGCGGGGTGATAGTAGCCACTGATAGCGCGATTGTAACTGTACCGCAGCATCTCTCTGTGCAGGCAGCCACCGCACTACTGCAGCAGCACTCACCCCGTTGGTTATTAGTCGATATTGAGCAGCAGCGTCAGCTCTTTGCGGCGGCGGAACTCATACGCCATCTCCAGCAGCAGCCACAAACCACGACCATCGATCTCGCTCTCTTACCGCCACTATCGCGCCATCCACTACCTACTATTAGTGCTGAGGCGACGCTGCAAGAGGCGCTAGAGCTACTCGATCAGCAGCAGTGCGAAGTCGCCTGTGTGGTCGGCCAGCGCGGTCGCCGTGGTGAACGCCTCTATGGTATCGTGACTCGGACGGCGATTGAGGCAGATATCACCTATCAACCTTTGAGCGGTCTGGCACAGAGGTGAGTTGCTTGGTTGCGAGTGCTATCGCAAGCTGCTGTAGGGACAGCGGTTTATTGAGCGCACCATTCATGCCACATGCTAAACATCGCGTCCACTCACCCTCTGTCAGCTCGGCACTAAAAGCGAAGATCGGTAGCTTCGCTAAACGTTTATCGGAGAGCGCACGAATCTGCGCAGTCGCCTGAAAGCCATCCATAGTTGGCATGTAGAGATCCATCAATATTGCTGCAATAGGTTCACGACTCTGCTGCAGTAGGCGCACCGCAACATGCCCATCCGATGCTTCGATCACACGGTAACCGGCGCGCTGCAACTGCGCCGAGACCACCCGTCGATTGACCAATACATCTTCAACTAGCATCAACCACGGCTTCTCTTCCGTCGCAGCGCGATCCGCATCGACCATCATCTACCCCACTTCACGTCTAAAAATAATGCCGGTCTCACCACTATCGATCACAATGGTATCACCCGAGAGAAACTCCCCACCGAGAATTCTGCGTGCGAGTGGGTTCTCGACCTGCTGCTGAATCGCTCGCTTCAGTGGGCGAGCCCCATAGACCGGATCGAACCCGGCGGCCGCCACACGATCGAGTGCACTATCGGTAAAACGAAGGCTGAGCGCATGATCAGCTAACCGGCGGCGTAGATAGGTCACTTGGATATCAGCGATCGCACGGATCTGATCCGACCGTAGTGGATGGAACACCACGACCTCATCGACCCGATTAATAAATTCGGGTCGAAAGTGTCCTCCCACCACCTCCATCACCGCCTGCTTCATCTCATCGTACCGCTCATCGCCCGCTAGCTCTTGGATCATCTGACTCCCCAAGTTAGAAGTCATCACCACTACCGCATTGCGAAAATCGACAGTACGACCATGACCATCGGTAAGGCGTCCATCGTCGAGGAGTTGCAGCAGGATATTGAAGACATCAGGATGGGCTTTCTCCACCTCATCGAGCAGAATCACCGAGTAGGGTTTACGCCGTATCGCTTCGGTCAGATACCCCCCCTCCTCGTAACCGACATAACCGGGCGGCGCGCCAATCAGACGCGCGACCGAGTGCTTCTCCATAAACTCCGACATATCGATTCGTACGAGTGCCTCTTCGGTATCAAATAGAAACTGTGCGAGCGCTTTACACAGCTCTGTCTTACCGACACCGGTCGGCCCAAGAAAGAGGAAAGAGCCGTTAGGACGATTCGGATCGGCAAGTCCAGCACGAGAGCGGCGAATCGCGTCGGCAACCGCCCGCACCGCCTCCTCCTGCCCGACCACACGCTGGTGGAGCCCCTGCTCCATTCGTAGTAGTTTATCTCGCTCCCCCTCCAACATCTTCGCTACCGGGATCCCCGTCCACTTTGAGATCACCTCCGCGATCTCCTCATCCGTCACCTTATTGCGCAGCAGCTTGGTCTCTTTGAGCTCCAGCTCCTGTGCCATCACCAGCGACTTCTCTAGATCGGGGATACGGCCATACTGAATCTCCGACATGCGCGCTAGATCACCGGCACGACGGGCGGTCTCTAGATCGATACGCGCGCGATCGAGCTCCTCTTTAATGTGCTGTGTCCCCTGTAGCGCACTCTTCTCAGCACTCCAGATCGCCTCTAACTCGCCATACTCATGCTCTAGTCGGCCAATCTGCTCCTCTAACTCTTGGAGCCGCTTGCGGGATGCCTCATCGCTCTCTTTTGCTAGCGCTTCGCGCTCAATCTTAAACTGAATTAGCCGCCGCTCTAGTCGATCCATCGCCTCTGGCTTGGAGTCGATCTCCATGCGGATACGCGAGGCCGCTTCATCGATCAGATCGATCGCCTTATCGGGTAGCTGTCGATCGCTGATGTAGCGGTGGGACAACATCGCCGCTGCCACGATCGCCGGATCGGTTATCTCAACGCCGTGATGTACCTCATACTTCTCTTTCAAGCCGCGCAGAATCGCGATGGTATCCTCTACATTAGGCTCATTGACTAATACCTTCTGGAAACGCCGCTCGAGTGCCGCATCCTTCTCCACATACTTACGATACTCATCGAGTGTGGTCGCTCCGATACAGTGCAACTCACCACGCGCTAGAGCCGGCTTCAACATATTACCGGCATCCATCGCCCCCTCCGCTTTACCGGCGCCGACCATCGTATGAATCTCATCGATGAAGAGGATGATATTTCCCTCCTGTTTGGCGACATCGTTGAGGACTGCTTTGAGCCGCTCTTCAAACTCACCCCGATACTTCGCACCCGCGATCAGGGCGGCCATATCGAGCGACAGGAGCCGTCGCCCCTTCAGACCCTCAGGCACCTCACCATTGACGATGCGCTGAGCCATCCCCTCAACAATCGCCGTCTTACCCACTCCAGGCTCACCTATCAGCACGGGGTTATTTTTGGTACGGCGCTGCAGCACCTGCGTCACCCGCCGAATCTCATCATCTCGTCCAATTACCGGATCGAGTCGCCCCTGCTCCGCCCTCTCCGTGAGATCGACAGTAAACTTCTCCAGCGCTTGGCGCTGCTCTTCAGCATTCGGGTCATCCACCTTCTGCCCACCGCGCTGCTGCTCAATCGCACGCTCTAACGACTCTCGATTGAGCCCAGCGTGCCGCAACACCTCACCAAGACGAGAGCGATCATCGACTGCGGCGAGAATAAAGAGCTCGGTCGAGATGTAACCATCCTTGCGACTCTGAGCTAGCTTATCTGACTGATTAAGCAGCCGCGCGGTATCATTTGAGACATGCACATCGCCCGCCGCCCCCTCCACCTGTGGTAACTGCTCAAGCGCCTCCCCAAGACGGGAACGGAGCGCATTGAGATCAGCACCGGCACTGCCGATCAGCTGCCGACTATTTCCCCCCTCTTGGTCAAGGAGCGCGACCATCACATGTATCGGATCGATAAATTGGTGGTCACGACCCACCGCAAGGCTCTGTGCATCGGCCAGTGCCATCTGAAATTTAGTGGTCAGTTTATCCATTCGCATGGCGATTACCTCAAGTTGTGATGTTACGAAATTACCCACGAAGTGGGGTGAGATCTCACACGCTTCAAGGGGATAGCATCGCCTCTACCGTACGATTCTGCTGTCGTAATGGGGAGTAACCCTACCCCCGTTCCCCCACCGCGTCGGCTATCTTGAGTTATCAACCCCCCTATTCTACCCGCTTATTTTTGCAGCAGGAGGTGATGACAATGCGGATCGCTCTCTTTACCGATGGAGGTGCCGGTAAGCTCGGTGGCTCTGATATCTATGTCATTCGACTCGCCGAGGCGTTAGCCGCAAGTGGCCACCAGATAGCGGTGGTTATGCTGAATGGCGGTAGCGTTGATACGATGATTCGACAGCGCTGTAGTGGTTTTGTCGATCGCTACTACACGCTGCCCAGCTTCTCTAGTCAAGCGCTACTGAGCGCTCTACTACGTGGTCCGCTGCGTCGTCTACGGCGCTCATTAAACAGCGATCCAGAACAGATCGATCAACTCCGCTTGTGGCTGCGAGAGTGGTTACTACGACGCTGGCTACAGCAGTTTCGTCCCGATGTGGGACATATTCACTGGGCTGGCGGTATCGCCATGGGGGTGACCGCAGCAGCGGCACTCCACCGCAGTGGCATACCCGTTGTAGAGACTCTCCACGCTGCGCCCCAGCCGCATGGCCCAGCGCATCTACAGCGCCAGCTTAACCAGTGGCGACACCACCATCACCACCTTGTTGCGGTCTCTACCGCAACCCGGCAGGCGCTACGTCAACGCTATGCAAGCGGTGCCGCGCCGGCTGCATCGGTGCTCTTTTGTGGCGTTGATATGCACCAACTGCAGCGGGCAGCGACAGAGCAGCCACTGGCACTACCGGCCACCCTCGATCTGATCTGCTGTGGCCATATTAAGCCGCAAAAAGGGGTTCACATCCTAATTGAGGCGGTTGCCCAGTTAGCGCAGCAGGGCATTCGACCCACCCTACAGCTACTCGGCGATGGCTATCTGCGCTGGCAATTGGAGCAGCGCATAGCGCAGCTTGGTCTACAGCAGCAGATCACGTTTACCGGTTTTGTTGCCAATCCCGCGCCTTGGTTTCGACGCGCCGCTATCTGCGTACAGTGCTCAATATTGAGCGAAGGGTTACCGTTGACCATCTGCGAAGCGATGGCGATTGGTCACTGTGCGGTGATTGCAACCGATGTAGGCGGGATCAGCGAGGCGATCCGCGACGGCGAGACCGGTCTGCTGGTTCCTCCGGCTGATGCTGAGGCGTTAGCTGCGGCACTAGCGCGGCTACTGCGTGATGAGTCACTGCGCCGGCGACTCGCTATGAATGGGCATCGCTTCGCCTGTGAGCAACTCTCATTTCAGCGAAGTGTTGAGGGGTATCTACAGCGCTATCAGCAACCCTATAGTGAACGACAGCAGCAGCTATCGACCACCGCCAGTGATGTGGTATCGGCAATCAGTGATACGATTGCACAATAGTCTATCCCTAGGTAGAGAGAGCGGCCGCGGTGTTGCCCACCACGGCCGCTCTCTATCGAACCGATGACAATTGTAGGCTTTAGTGCTGACCGGCTGGGCCACCGACCGGACGACTGCCACCATGCGCCTCACGACCACCACTCTCTGCCGAGTTACCCGGTGCTGAGGTGGGGGGTTGTGGATCATCCCAATCAGCCGGTGGTTGCGGCGCTTTACCCGCCATGATGTCACTAATCTGGGTCGCATCGATGGTCTCATACTTCATCAACGCATCGGCCATCATATGCAGCTTATCGAGGTGATCGGTCAATATCTGCTGTGATCGCTGGTAGTTGCGATCGATAAAGGCGCGGATCTCCTCATCAATCACATGCGCTGTCTCATCTGAGACATTCTTATGCTGCGTCACTGAGTGACCGAGAAACACCTCACCCTCCTCCTCGCTATAGGTCAACGGGCCGAGTTTCTCAGATAATCCCCAGCGGGTCACCATATTGCGTGCCAGCTCTGTCGCCCGCTGAATATCATTCGAAGCACCAGTGGTCACCTTGTCGACACCGAAGATGATCTCCTCGGCGATACGACCACCAAACAGACTCGAGATTTGACTCTCCAGCCGCTGCTTCGAGTAGCTATAGCGATCCGCCTCCGGCAGAAAGAGCGTGACACCGAGCGCCCGGCCACGTGGAATGATGGTCACCTTATGCACCGGATCGTGATCAGGCACCGATAATCCAACGATAGCATGCCCCGCCTCATGGTAGGCAGTGAGCTTCTTCTCCTCCTCGCTCATTACCATCGATTTGCGTTCAGCACCCATCATGATCTTATCTTTCGCGCGCTCGAAGTGATCCATCGTCACGCTCTTCTCATTTGCGCGTGCCGCAAACAGTGCCGCCTCATTCACCAAGTTCGCCAGATCGGCACCCGAGAAGCCAGGGGTGCCACGAGCGATGATGGAGGGGTTGACATCCTCAGCTACCGGTACCTTACGCATATGCACTTTGAGGATATGTTCACGTCCACGCAGATCGGGGAGCGGCACCACCACCTGACGATCAAAACGGCCGGGGCGTAGCAGAGCCGGATCAAGGACATCGGGGCGGTTTGTCGCTGCAATCACGATCACACCCTCATTCCCCTCAAAGCCATCCATCTCAACGAGTAGCTGGTTGAGCGTCTGCTCACGCTCATCGTGCCCGCCGCCGAGGCCTGCACCACGATGACGACCGACTGCATCGATCTCATCAATAAAGATGATGCAGGGGGCGTGTTTCTTCGCCTGCTCAAACATATCGCGTACCCGCGAGGCGCCAACACCGACAAACATCTCAACAAAGTCGGAGCCTGAGATGGTGAAGAAGGGAACCTTCGCCTCACCGGCTATCGCTTTCGCTAGCAGCGTCTTACCGGTACCTGGCGGTCCCACCATCAGCACCCCGCGCGGGATCTTACCGCCGAGCTTCTGGAACTTACCCGGATCGCGCAGAAACTCCACCAGTTCGGCCACCTCCTCCTTCGCCTCATCACAGCCGGCAACATCGGTAAAGGTCACCTTCACCTGATCCTCGCTGAGCATCCGCGCCCGACTCTTACCGAACGACATCGCGCCCCGTCCAGCACCGCCGCCCTGCATCTGCCGCATAAAGAAGATCCAGACACCGATCAGCAGTAGCATCGGGAACCATGAGATGAAGATCTGCGTCAGCAGCGACTGCCCCTCTGGCGGTTTAGCATCAACCGAGACACCGTGGTTGAGCAGATCGGCCATTAACCCCGGATCATCCGGTGCATAGGTGGTGAACTTCTCACCCGTCTGCATAAAGCCGCTGATTTGGCGACCCTCGATCACCACCCGCCGTACTCGGCCCTGCTTCACATCGGAGATAAACTGCGAATACTCCAGTTGATGTGCAGGGGCGCGCTGCGGCCCAAAATTGTTGAACACCGACATCAAAATGATGGCGATGACCACCCAGAGGATGATGTTTTTCGCAATGTCGTTCAAAGGTTCGACCTCAGCAATACGTTCCCAGTTTTTCGATAGCGCTATTTGCACCGCTACCGCTTGCGTGCCACTTTATTAGGTCACGTTACTACATACGATAGTTCCTGGCCACCAGATAGACCTCCCGCGACCGTGGCCGTGATGCCTGCGGTTTACGGATGGTGACCCGGGCAAAGTGCGTTCGCAACTGCTGCTGCAGTGCATCAAAACCCTCACCCTGAAACACTTTAGCTACCCAACTACCGCCCGGCTTTAGCACCTGCTGGGCTAGGTCGAGCGCTAGCTCGGCCAGATAGATAGCGCGCGGTTGATCAACGCTACGCACCCCACTGATGTTGGGCGCCATATCGGATAACACAAGATCGGCACCCTGCCCATCAAGCCGCTGCAGCAGCGCATCTAGTGTCGCCTGCTCAGTAAAGTCGCCGGTTATCACCTCAACCCCAGCGAGCGCATCCATCGACAAGATATCGAGCGCGATCACCTGCCCCCGATCACCCACCCGATCAGCAGCGATCTGGCTCCAGCCACCCGGTGCGGCCCCTAGATCAATGACGGTAGCCCCCCGCTGCAGCAGCTGATCACGCTGATCGAGCTCCAACAGCTTATAAGCCGCACGCGAACGATACCCCTCCTGCTGTGCCCGTTTAACGTAGGGATCATCGAAATGTTCACGCAGCCAGCGGCTGCTACTTCTGCTTCGTGCCATCGTCGTTAGTTGTCATCACGATCAAAAAAGGTAGTCGGTAGCGCCGCCGCGCCGTAAACTGGCGCCTTCTGTCACTTGAAACGAATCCTATGTCGCTTACTGAAACCCAAAAACGCCATCTACGCGCCATTGCCCACCACAAAAAACCGGTCGTTCTAGTCGGTGCTAATGGCGTAACACCCCCGCTACTAGCAGAGCTAGAGGGAGCGCTCACCGCACATGAGCTGTTGAAGGTGCGGGTTGCTGCCGGTGATCGGGAGCAGCGTGACGCCATGATTGGGCAACTCTGCAGCGCTTCAGGTAGTGAACTGGTGCAGCGGATCGGTCATGTTGCCGTACTCTATCGCGCTGCAGAACCGCCCCGACTAGCGCTTCCTCCTCGCTAACCTACGCTTTGCGTTGCGCGACCGGTTGTCGTGCCGGGGTACCGGTAGCCACCAGCAGTAGAATAAGGAGTGTTACCAGCAGGTGGAGGATCGCAGCGCTGCCGTGCCAGCGCGCAAACTGCGACGCGACCGCCGGATCCGTCAGACCTAAGCTCTTTAGCGCCGCCATCTGCGGCTGCAGCAACCGATCACCGACTGCCACAAGCAGCAGTGCTATCATCACCAGTCGCTGTCGCCAACCCCACCAGCGCTGCTGCCACCACCAGAGGAGTGGTAACAGCAGCACAGCGGCGAGGTAACCGATCAGCGCGGTCGCGTGAAATAGTGATCCGGCTAGCGCACCCGCTAACTGGCGGTCAGCTAACTGTGCAAACAGGAGCGGCGCGGCGACATAGCCACTATAGAGTAGCGCACCACCCCAGATCATCAGTAGCAGGCGGTAGCTCACCGCTGCTGCCTGATCGATTGTGCGCGAACGCTCCCTCACCGGTAGCGAATTTCGACAATCTCATACTCACGGATACCGCCAGGTGCCTGTACCTGCGCAATATCATCCACCTCACGCCCAATCAGTGCCCGCGCAAGCGGTGAACTAACTGAGATCTTACCCGCTTTAATATCCGCCTCATCATCACCGACAATCTGGTAGGTGACTGCCTCCTCGCTCTCTAACTCGATCAGCGATACCGTTGCACCAAACACCACCTTTTCACTATCGAGGCGACTCACATCGATAATCTGCGCGGTACTGAGCTTCGCCTCAATCTCGGCGATCCGCCCCTCAATAAAACCCTGCTGCTCGCGCGCGGCGTGATACTCGGCGTTCTCTTTAAGATCGCCATGCTCACGCGCCTCGGCGATCGCTTTGATCACATTCGGGCGCGCAACCCGCTTTAGCTCATCTAGCTCAACACGCAGCTTCTCTGCGCCATGTAGGGTCATCGGTGTCTTTTGCATTACTTCAGCTCCAAGTGCAGATTCTGCAGACGATTGACATCAATATCCTCGCGCCGCTGCATCGCCGTCAACATCGCTAACGCACCCGACAGGGTGGTGGTGTAGGTGACTTTATGCTGTAGCGCCTCGCGACGAATGGTAAAGGAGTCGGCGATCGCCTGCTTACCCTCGGTGGTGTTAACGATCAGATCGATCTCCTCATTCTTAATCATATCGACCACGTGGGGGCGATCTTCTGCCACCTTATTGACCACCGCACAACTGACACCCGCCTCCGCCAGCGAGGCGGCAGTACCACGCGTCGCCACCAGCTCAAACCCCTGTTCGAGTAGTCCGCGGGCGACCCGTACTAGCGCCCGCTTATCAGCATCACGAACACTCAGAAAGGCGCGTCCGCGCGTCGGCAGGGTAATACCGGCGGCTAGCTGTGACTTAAAGTAGGCTTCACCAAAACTACGCCCCACCCCCATCACTTCACCGGTCGATTTCATCTCCGGACCGAGGATCGGATCGACCCCGGGGAACTTAATAAAGGGGAATACCGCCTCTTTGACCGCGTAGTAGCTTGGCACCACCTCCCCCTCAACCCCCTGATCGGCGAGGCGCTGACCCACCATACAGCGGGCGGCGATCTTCGCAAGTTGGCGGCTAGTCGCCTTCGAGACAAACGGCACGGTACGCGAAGCACGCGGGTTCACCTCCAAGACATAGACCTGATCATCCTTGATAGCAAACTGCGTATTCATCAAGCCGACCACATTGAGCGCTCGCGCCATCAGCACCACCTGCCGCCGCAACTCATCTTGGATCGCCGGAGAGAGGTGATAGGGGGGCAGAGAACAGGCGGAGTCACCAGAGTGGACACCCGCCTGCTCAATATGTTCCATGATGCCGCCAATCAGTACCGCCTCACCATCACAAATGGCATCGACATCCACCTCAACCGCATCATCCAAAAAGCGATCGAGCAGTACCGGCGACTCATTCGACACTTTGACCGCATCCCGCATATAACTGCGCAGCTCACTCTCGTTATAGACGATCTCCATCGCCCGACCACCGAGAACATAGGAGGGACGCACCACCAGCGGGTAACCGATACTCTCGGCCAACGTCACCGCTGCTTCGGTAGTACGAGCAGTCCGGTTGGGTGGTTGTGTCAACCCGAGCTGCTCAATCATCTGCTGGAACCGCTCTCGATCCTCGGCCAGATCGATCGAATCGGGGGTCGTCCCAATAATCGGTGCGCCGGCCGCTTCCAGATCACGCGCAAGTTTCAGCGGCGTCTGTCCGCCATACTGTACGATCACCCCTTTAGGCTGCTCCAGCTCGATAATCTCCAGCACATCCTCAAGCGTCAGCGGCTCAAAGTAGAGGCGATCGGAGGTGTCGTAGTCGGTAGAGACGGTCTCAGGGTTACAGTTGACCATGATGGTCTCATAGCCATCCTCTCGCATCGCCAGCGCCGCATGGACACAGCAGTAGTCAAACTCGATACCTTGACCGATCCGGTTTGGACCACCACCGAGCACCATGATCTTGTTGCGATCAGTCGGGAGCGCCTCACACTCCTCATCGTAACTGGAGTAGAGATAGGCGGTGGCGGTCGCAAACTCCGCCGCACAGGTATCGACCCGCTTATAGATCGGGCGCACACCGAGCTGATGGCGCTGCTGACGGAGCTGCTGCTCACTACAACCCACCAGTCGTGCCAGCCGTCGATCGGCAAAACCGCGCCGTTTTAAGTGTCGCAGTCGCGACGCATCGAGTCCTGCCAAACCGACAGTCCGCACTGTCGTTTCATCCTCAATGAGCTCCTGCAACTGCACCAGAAACCAAGGATCGATACGGGTCAGTTGATACACCTCATCGACCGCAAAGCCGGCACGAAACGCATCAGCAACATACCAGAGCCGCTCGGCGGTTGGCTGCCGCAAGCGCTGCCGCAGCTCATCTAATGAACCACTCTCTGCATCAAACAGCTCATCTAGCCCATCGACGCCGGTCTCCAACCCCCGCAGCGCTTTCTGTAGCGACTCTTGGAAGGTGCGACCAATCGCCATCACCTCCCCAACCGACTTCATCTGGGTGGTGAGGCGCGCATCTGCCTTTGGAAACTTCTCAAAGGTGAAGCGCGGTACCTTCGTCACGACATAGTCGATCGAGGGCTCAAACGAGGCGGGGGTCAATCCGCCGGTGATCTCATTCTGAAGCTCATCGAGGGTGTAACCGACTGCCAATTTTGCGGCCACTTTGGCAATCGGGAAGCCGGTCGCTTTTGAAGCGAGCGCTGAAGAGCGCGAGACCCGCGGATTCATCTCAATGATAATCATCCGACCATTATCGGGATTGATCGCAAACTGGACGTTGGAACCCCCCGTATCGACGCCGATCTCACGCAGCACCGCTAACGAAGCGTCGCGCATGATCTGATACTCCTTATCAGTGAGCGTCTGTGCCGGCGCGACGGTGATGGAATCGCCGGTATGGACTCCCATCGGATCAAGATTCTCGATTGAGCAGACGATGATGCAGTTATCGAGGCGATCGCGCACCACCTCCATCTCATACTCCTTCCAACCGAGCGCCGACTCCTCTATCAGCAGCTCATTGGTCGGAGAGAGATCGAGTCCACGTTCGCAGATCTCAACAAACTCCTCCTTGTTGTAAGCGATACCACCACCCGAGCCGCCGAGCGTAAATGAGGGACGAATAATCGCCGGAAAACCGATCTGCAACTGTACCTGCAGCGCCTCCTCCAGCGAGTGGGCGATCGCCGATTTTGGCATATCGAGTCCGATCCCACGCATCGCATGCCGGAAACGGTCGCGATCCTCTGCCTTATCGATGGCGTCACGACTGGCGCCAATCAGCTCAACATCAAACTGCTCTAGCACCCCTTCACGCGCTAGATCGAGCGCACAGTTGAGCGCGGTCTGTCCACCCATCGTCGGCAGTAGCGCCTGCGGCCGCTCCCGTTCAATGATCCGCGCCACCGTCTGCCAAGTGATCGGCTCAATATAGACCGCATCCGCGGTATCGGGATCGGTCATGATGGTGGCGGGGTTCGAGTTGACGAGCACCACCCGGTACCCCTCTTCGCGCAGCGCTTTACACGCCTGCGCGCCGGAGTAGTCAAACTCACACGCTTGGCCGATCACAATCGGGCCGGCGCCGATAATCAAAATAGTGTCGATGTCGGTACGTTTCGGCATACTACGGAGTCCATCACCTAGGCATGGGACGGTCGCACACCGCGGTGATGGCGGTGGTGACCGTATCAATCGAATCGGGTTAGTACTACATCACCGCGATGCGGTGCTCGCTCGCTGCTGGCGCATCAGCTCGATAAAGTGGTCAAACAGGGGGAGCAGATCGTGCGGTCCCGGACTCGCTTCCGGGTGCCCCTGAAAGCCGAAGGCTGGCACATCGGTACGCGCGATCCCCTGGAGCGAACCATCAAACAGTGAGCGGTGGGTCGGTGTCAGATGGTTCGGCAGTGACGCCTCATCGACCGCAAAGCCATGATTCTGGCTGGTGATCATCACCCGCTTGGTTGTCAGATCCTGTACCGGGTGGTTACCACCATGGTGACCAAACTTCATCTTCACGGTGCGCGCGCCACTTGCGAGTGCGAGTAGCTGATGGCCAAGACAGATACCGAAGGTGGGTATCGCCGCCGCGATCACCTCACGAATCGCCGCAATGGCGTAGTCGCACGGTTCGGGATCGCCCGGGCCATTGCTCAGAAAGATACCATCCGGTGCGAGCGCTAGCGCCTCGGCGGCCGGTGTGGTCGCCGGCAGCACCGTGACGCGACACCCCCGATCGACTAACAGCCGTAGAATATTACGCTTCACACCATAATCCCACGCGACCACATGGTAGGGCTGATCAGCCGCTGCCACCGGAGCAGGAAGCCCGCGATCGAGCTGCCAGCTCCCCTCTAGCCAAGGGTAGCGTTCGTGGGTTGTCACCTGCTGCGCCAGATCCATCCCCTGTAGTCCAGGGAAGGCGCGCGCCGCGGCAAGTGCGGCCTCAACATCGATCGCTTCGCCGGTGACAATAGAGCCCGCTTGCGCCCCTTTATCGCGCAGAATGCGGGTGAGACGGCGGGTATCAATATCGGCGATGCCAACCACACGATGGCGCTGTAGGTAGTCGCGTAGCGACTCGCTGCTGCGCCAGTTGGAGGTGACACGCGGAAGATCGCGAATCACTAGGCCGGCGGCAAATACCGCCCGCGACTCATCATCTTCCGGGTTGGTACCGACACTGCCGATATGCGGATAGGTAAGGGTGACGATCTGGCGGGCATAGGAGGGATCGCTCAGGATCTCCTGATAGCCGGTGATCGAGGTGTTAAAGACCACCTCGCCGACATGTTGACCATCAATGCCAATCGACTCCCCCCAGAACAGGGAGCCATCTTCAAGCGCCAGCAGGGCCGGTTGCCGCAACGGTATAACCTCCAGGTTCAGACATGCGAAGCGGGACGGATCGAACCGTTGCCGATCGCGTCCCGCTTCACCTGACGGGATAGGTAAGATGGGTACCGAATACCAACATGGTGGTTGATCTCGGTTGGGCGGCGATTATAGGCGGCAGAGCGCGCTGCTGTCCAACCGAGTCGGCCCAAGGGTGAACAATCTCACCGTAGCGCCAATACATCCTGCATATCAAATCGCCCGTGCGGCTGCGCCGCTAACCAGAGCGCAGCACGCACCGCACCGCCGGCAAAAGTGAGGCGACTGGAGGCTTTATGGGTGATCTCAATCCGCTCACCACTACCAGCAAACAGTACCGTATGATCACCGACAATATCGCCCGCCCGAATCGTCTCAAAGCCGATGGTGTGGCGATCACGCTCCCCGGTCTGCCCTTGACGTCCATAGACGGCACACTGCTGTAGATCACGCCCGAGTGCAGCGGCTACCACCTCTCCCATCCGCAATGCGGTACCAGAGGGCGCATCCACTTTGTGGCGATGGTGTGCTTCAATAATCTCCACATCGACCGTATCACCTAGCACCCGCGCAGCGATATCGAGCAGTTTCAGGGAGAGATTGACACCAACACTCATGTTGGGCGCTACCACCAGTGCAATATCGGCTGCCGCATCGTGTAGTAACTGCTGCTCATCACTACTGAGGCCGGTGGTACCGATCACCATCTTTTTACCCAACTCACGACAGAGTGAGACATGGGCAACCGTTGCCGCCGGCGAGGTGAAATCGATCAGCAGATCAAAATCAGTGGCGACTGACCGCAAATCATCGGTGAGTATCACACCGAGCCGACCCACCCCCGCCAACTCGCCGGCATCACTACCGATCAGTGAACTGCCACCGCACTCACTAGCGGCACCGAGTACCACCCCATCGGTCTGTTGAATAGTCTCAATCAGCGCCCGCCCCATGCGCCCACCAGCGCCTGCTACTGCAATCCGCATCATTCGTATCACCAGCTAATGTAGGAGTAGCCCTGCTCCTGCAACTCCATCAGATCGACCGCGCCCGCTTCAACCACCTTCACAAACGGATAGAGATCATCAGCGCTCCAACCGAGTGATTTGAGGGTGTTACCACAAGCGTGAAACTCCACCCCATAGTCAGCAAGACTCTTAACCCGCTGTTTGATGATCTCACTCACCGGTCGCTGCGGACTCTTCGCGAGGATATGGATCCCTTCCGCAAACGCTACGACTACGATATCGACATTATCACCATAGTTGCGCAGTACTGCGCCGGTTGAGAAGAGAACATGATCGTGGTACCCCTGATCGGCCTTATTAAATTGGAACACCACCCTATGCTCTGCCGGATCACCCGGAAAGCGCATCTCATCATCTGCCATCGCACTGCTGGCAAACAGTAGCAGCGCACCACTGAGTACGCTCAGTGACCACTTCGTCAACTCTATCATCACACCCCTCCTCGCCTCTATGGACGCATATCTTCAAAAAATTTCTTCACCCCATCAAGCCATGAGGTGTGCTTAGGACTATGTTTGTGGTCACTCGACATCGACTCATCAAACGCCTGTAGTAGCGACTTCTGCTTATCCGATAGGTTAACGGGCGTCTCAATGGTGACCCGACAGATCAGATCGCCGACCATGCCGCCGCGCACCGATTTCACCCCTTTACCACGTAGTCGAAACAGCTTGCCGGTCTGCGTCTCCGCCGGCACCTTCAGCTTCACCCGTCCATTGAGGGTCGGCACTTCCAACTCACCACCGAGGGTGGCGGTCGCAAACGAGATCGGCACTTCGCAGGCCAGATCGGCTCCATCACGCTGGAAGATGGGGTGGGGGCGCACTTGGATCTGCACATAGAGATCACCGGCTGGTCCACCATTCTCACCCGCTTCACCCTCACCGGAGAGACGGATCCGATCGCCACTATCAACCCCGGCTGGCACCTTCACCGAGAGCGTCTTCTGCTTCTCTACCCGTCCCTGACCGTGACACTTAGGACAGGGATCGGAGATCATCTTGCCGGAGCCGTGGCAGCGGGGACAGGTCTGTTGTAGCGAGAAGAAACCCTGCTGCATCCGCACCTGACCAATACCGTTACAGGTAGTACAGGTAGCCGGTTCACTCCCTTTGCGCGCTCCAGAGCCGTCACACTCATCACAACCGACCAGCGTCGGTACGCGAATCTTAACGGTCGTCCCCTGCACCGCCTCCTCTAACGATAGCTCTAGGTTGTAGCGTAGATCGGAGCCGCGAAATACCCGACTACCGCCCTGACGGCCGCCGCCACCGCCACCACCACCGAAGATATCACCAAATACATCGCCGAAAATATCAGAGAAGCTAGCGCCACCAAAGCCGCCGCCACCACCGCCCATCCCGGCAGCACCCTCAACGCCAGCATGACCAAATTGATCATAAGCGGCGCGCTTCTGCGGATCGGCAAGGATGTCATACGCCTCCTTCGCCTCCTTAAACTTATTTTCCGCCTCGCTATCCCCCTGATTACGATCAGGGTGAAACTTCATCGCTAGCCGTTTGAACGCTTTTTTTAGCTCTGCTTCGGTTGCGTTGCGCTGGACCCCCAGCACCTCGTAGTAGTCTCGCTTTGCCATCGCTGCAACTTCGCTCTCGGTCGCAACCAGCCATCACACCGGTCGCGAAAATTGGCGAGGGTTTAACCACACCCCCGAATACGGCACGGCGACAGATGCCTTATTTCGACACCTGTCGCCGTCCACCATCGCCTAGCTACTGCGGCATCACTATAATGCCACCTGCCGGCACTACTTGCGGTCGACCTCTTCAAACTCGGCATCGACTACATCATCGGCATCGGCGCGCTGACCGCTGCTGCCGCTACCGCCCGTAGCACCACCGGCGCCCCCCTCCTCTGCCGCTTTATTGGCGTAGAGGCGCTCAGCCATCTTACCGGATGCCTCAGCTACCGCCTGCGTCCGACTCTCAATCAGCTCCTTATCTTCACTCTTAAGCGCATCCTCAAGCTCAGCAATCGCCTTCTCGATCGACTCTTTTTCGCCGCTCTCAAGCTTATCACCCATCTCCGTCATCGACTTGCGAGTGGCGTGAATCATGCTGTCCGCCTGATTGCGGGCACTTACGAGTTCATGGAACCGCTTATCGTCAGCAGCGTGCGCCTCCGCATCGCGCACCATCCGATCGATCTCATCATCCTTCAGACCAGACGAGGCCTTAATGACAATCTTCTGCTCCTTGCCGGTCCCCTTATCACGCGCGGAGACGTGGAGAATACCGTTTGCATCAATATCAAACGCCACCTCAACCTGCGGCACACCGCGCGGTGCTGGTGGGATGTCAGTTAGATCAAAACGACCTAGCGACTTATTATCGGAAGCGCGCTCCCGTTCACCCTGTAACACATGGACCGTGACCGCCGTCTGATTATCATCAGCGGTAGAGAAGACCTGCTGCGCCTTAGTCGGAATGGTGGTGTTACGCTCAATCAGGCGCGTCATCACCCCTCCGAGCGTCTCAATACCGAGCGACAGTGGTGTCACGTCGAGGAGAAGAACATCCTTCACCTCACCGCCGAGGACGCCGCCCTGAATCGCCGCGCCGACGGCGACCGCCTCATCCGGGTTAACATCCTTACGCGGCTCCTTGCCAAAGAACTGCTTCACCGTCTCCTGCACCTTCGGCATCCGAGTCTGACCACCGACTAAGATCACCTCATCGATCCCGGAAGCGCTCATCCCTGCATCCTTCAGCGCCCGCTTGCACGGCTCAATGGTGCGCTCGACTAACTGCTCGACCAGCGACTCTAGCTTCGACCGATTCAGCTTCAGATTAAGGTGCTTTGGACCACTCTTATCGGCGGTGATATAGGGGAGGTTGATATCGGTCTGCTGACTCGATGAGAGCTCAATCTTCGCCTTCTCTGCCGCCTCTTTCAGACGCTGCATCGCCAACGGATCGCCCTTCAGATCGATCCCCTGATCGCGCTTAAACTCTGCGGCGAGGAATTCGATGATGCGGATATCAAAATCTTCACCGCCGAGGAAGGTGTCACCATTTGTAGAGAGCACCTCAAATTGATGCTCACCCTCGATTTCTGAGATCTCAATGATCGAGATATCGAAAGTACCGCCACCGAGATCGTAGACGGCAATTTTGCGATCACCGCCCCGCTTATCCATGCCGTAAGCGAGCGCAGCGGCGGTCGGCTCATTGATGATGCGACGCACCTCAAGACCGGCAATGCGGCCAGCATCCTTAGTCGCCTGCCGCTGTGAGTCGTTGAAGTAAGCCGGCACGGTAATCACCGCCTCGGTCACCTCCTCACCGAGATAATCCTCTGCGGTCTTCTTCATCTTCTGTAGCACCTTCGCCGAGATCTCCGGCGGTGCCATCCTCTTACCCTTCACATCGACCCAAGCGTCACCATTGTCCGCCTTGACAATGGTGTATGGCACCATGTCGATATCTTTTTGCACCGTATCCTCTTGGAACCGGCGCCCAATCAAGCGTTTGATGGCAAATAGCGTATTTTGCGGGTTAGTTACCGCTTGCCGCTTCGCCGACTGTCCAACGAGCACCTCGCTATCATCACTAAATGCGATGATTGAGGGGGTGGTGCGATCACCCTCACTATTCTCAATGACACGCGCACTCCCCCCCTCCATCACTGCGACGCAAGAGTTGGTGGTGCCAAGGTCGATACCGATGATTTTACCCATGATGTTCTGATCTCCCGAAGTGTTGCCCATGCCGGTTACACAACTGCTACCGGCTACGATTCTGGTCCGATAATTGGGGTTTTAGCCCGATCGATTCAAGCCTGCGTATCGATCGAACTGCTGCCACTAGTCGGCGCTTTGGTCACCATCACCATAGCCGGTCGCAGTAGCCGATCATTCAACAGATAGCCCTTTTGAATCACCGCTGCCACACTGTTCGGTGGTAGTTCACTACTCTCCTGCATCGTCATCGCCTGATGCCGCTCAGGATCAAAGGGCTGCCCCTGCGGATCGACTTCGGTAATACCAAACTTCTCAAACACATCGGTCAACATCTTCAGCGTCAGTTCTGTCCCTTCACGCAGCTTATCAACGCCATCGGCGCCGCTCCCCTGTGCTGCATTGAGCCCTAGCTCTAGCGAATCGCGCACCGGTATTAGATCGGCAGCAAACTTCTCTAATGCGTACTTATGCGCCTGTTCTACTTCGCGCTGGGCGCGGCGGCGGCCATTCTCCAGTTCAGCACGCAGACGTAGTAGCTGATCCCAGTGCTCGTCCGCTTTCGATCGTGCATCCTCCAACTGTAGCTGGAGTGCTGCAACATCGCCCCCAACGCTCGCCGGCTGTTCAGTAGCCGGCGGTGGGGTAGTTTCAGCGGCAGCAGCAGCGTCGCCGGTCACCTCCGCCGGCGCACTCTGTGGTTCGCTCATTCGGTTACTCCGCAGATAGTTGCTTGTGAAAAATTGGGTTGTTTGTTATAGACACCACTGGCGTGGTACCGCATCACTGCGTCAGTGATGACTGCACAGAGTATGGGGACTATCGACCCTGATTCAAGGCAGCACCGAGCAGGCGGGCGGTGACATCGACCAGTGGGATCACACGATCGTAGGCCATCCGAGTCGGGCCAATCACACCGAGTACCCCAACCACCTGATCATCAACCGTGTAGGGGGCGGTGACAACGCTACAGCTTGAGAGCGGTTGGTAACCCGACTCATCGCCGATAAATATCTGGATTCCGTCGGCACTGAGTGACTGATCGAGCAGATGGAGAATATCCCGTTTACGGTTAAACGCCTCAAACAGCTGCCGCAGCCGCTCCATATCGGCCATCTCCGCATACCCCATCAGGTTGGTCTCACCGGCGAGCAGATAGTCGGTATCCTCATCCTCACGACTACTGACAAAGGTCTTCTGTGCCATCTCAATCGCTGTCGCCATGAGCTGGTTCACCCGCTCGCGCTCATCCTGTAACTCAGCGACAATGCGTTCACGCACCTGATGCAGATCACGGCCAGCAAACTGCTCATTTAGGTAGTTAGCCGCCTGCTGCAGTTCAGCGGCACTGTAGTGACGACTGGTGTCGATGATGCGATTTTGCACCTCCCGATCATTGAGCACCAAAATCACCAACACACGATGTCCCGAGAGCGGGAGAAACTCTAACTGGCGCAGCTGTAGTCGCGGGCGGCGGGGCAACATCACGACCCCGGCCATCGCTGAGATCTCAGAGAGTAGCTCCGAGGCGGTACTGAGCGCCCGTTGAGGTGCCATCTCTGCACCCATCTGCCGTGCAAGACGGGCAACCGCTTCACCCTGTAGGGGTTTGATGGTCAACAGGGTGTCAATGAAGAAGCGGTAACCGCGCGCGGTCGGAATGCGTCCAGCCGAGGTGTGAGGCGAGACAATCAGCCCTAACTCTTCTAGATCCGACATCACATTGCGGATGGTCGCGGGACTCAGATCGAGTCCGCAGTCACGCGCTAACGTGCGTGAGCCGACCGGCTGGCCGTCACGAATATAGCGGTCAATCAACACCTTCAGCAGACGCTGGGCCCGATCACCGAGATCTTGGGAGGCGGTTACCATCGCCGCTTTTTCGTTCATCACCATATCGCTATAGGCTGGCACTCATTGATATAGAGTGCCAGCGGAAATTAGCAACCGCCCCGTGGTGTGTCAAGCCTATGCCACTAGCGCTACCGCCACTATCGTGGTAACGTCCGCCCCCTTGCGGAGGGTCACTACATAATATGGCGGAGAGATTCAATACAGTCGGGCTATTTGGTAAGTATGGTGATCCGTCGGTTGGCGACACCCTGCAGCGCCTCAACCACTATCTACAGCAGCGCGGCTGCTCCATCCTGTTAGATGAAGCGACTGCGCGGGTGTGGCGTGATCATCAGCTACCTACCGCCAACCATCAGCAGATTAGCAGTAGCTGTGATGTGGCCATCATCGTCGGCGGTGATGGCACCCTGCTCCATGCGGCGCGCTCACTAGCTGGATCAGCACTGCCGCTGATTGGCATTAACCTCGGTCGTCTCGGCTTTCTTACTGACATCTCCCCTACGGAGTTTGAGCGCTGCCTCGATGCCATTTTCGAGGGTCACTATCGTGAAGATCACCGCTTTCTGCTCCACTGCACGATTGAGCGTGACGGCGAAATCATCAGCGAAACCGACGCCTTCAACGATGTGGTCGTGCATAAGTGGGAGGTGGCGCGCATGATTGAGTTGGAGACCTATGTCGATGATCGCTTTGTTAACACCACTCGTGCCGATGGTCTGATTGTCTCGACCCCGACCGGCTCTACCGCTTATGCCCTATCGGGTGGTGGTCCGCTACTGGAGCCAGAGCTTGATGCGCTACTACTGGTGCCGATCTGCCCTCACACCCTCAGTCAACGACCGCTAGTGATCCACGGCAATAGCCAAGTACGCATCGTTGTCGGTGGTAACAGTCACGATCATGCCCAAGTGACTTGTGATGGACAGATCAACCTCAGTCTAGTCTCAGGTGATCTGATCCGAATCGCTAAACACCCCGATCCAGTGCGTCTGATCCATCCGGTTGAGCACGACTACTTTCAGGTGCTACGCACAAAACTCAACTGGGGCTCCTAAACCTCCCCCTAACAGATTACACGACACCGATGCTGACCCATCTCCATATCCGTGACTTTGCGATTATCCGTGAGCTGGAGCTGGAGTTTAGCGACGGTATGACGGTACTGACCGGCGAGACTGGAGCCGGCAAATCGATTCTGCTCGATGCCCTCGGTCTCACCCTCGGCGATCGCGCTGATAGTGGCGTTGTGCGCCACGGCTCGGCACGCGCTGAGATCAGCGCCAGCTTCCAACTCGATAAGCTCCCCCATCTACGCGACTGGCTACAGCAGCAGGCGCTTGATAGCGATAACGACTGCCTACTACGGCGCAGTATCAGTCGTGAGGGGCGATCCCGCGGTTATATCAATGGTCAGCCGGTACCGATTCAACTACTGCGTGAGCTCGGCGAGCAGCTCGTCGATATTCATGGTCAATCAGCCCACCAATCGCTGCTACGTCACGACACCCAGCGTCAGCTCCTCGATAGCTTTGCCGGTCACCAACCGTTAGTCGATGCGGTGGCCAACCACTACCAGCAGTGGCGGCAGCTACGTGATGAGCAGCAGCGCTTGCGTCGTGCCGCCGCCGAGCGTGAGACCCGTCTCGATCTGCTGCGTTATCTCTGCCAAGAGTTACAGCAGCGGGTGGTCACCACTACGGCGTTAGCAGAGCTACAGGAGGCGCACCACCGACTCGCTAACCAGCACCGCTTACTCGCCGGCGCGCAACAGGCATCAACCCTGTTGGGGATCGATCGTGATGATGAGGGGCCACAAGCGTCGATTGAGCGAGCAGGACGCGCATTAGAGGGCATACTACCCTTCGATGAGCGACTCGCCGAGGTGGTCGAACTCCTAACCGCGGCAGCAATTCAGATTGGTGAGGCGAGTGCAGCACTACAGCGCTACCTACTCAATATTGAACTCGATCCGAACCGCGTCGATGAGGTTGAACAGCAGTTAGCGGAGCTACAGACGTTAGCGCGCAAACATCGCTGTGAGGTGGCAGAACTACCGCAGCGGTTACAGCAGCTAAGCGATGAGTTAACCGAGTTAGAGCAGGCCGATCAGCGACTCGATCATCTACAGGCGGCGATCGAACGCGCCCACACCCACTACCAACAACAGGCCGCCCAACTCTCGATTGGTCGTCAACAGGCGGCTACAGATCTCGCTAAGCAGGTGACTGCCGCGATGCAGCCGCTCGGCCTCAGTGGTGGTCGTCTGGAGGTGGCGCTAGAACCGCTAGCAACCGATGCGGCACCAGAGCTGCATGGTATGGAGCGTATCAGCTATCGGGTCACCGCCAATCCAGGACAGCCGCCGCGCCCGCTCAATCGGGTGGTATCGGGTGGTGAGTTATCGCGTATCAGCTTAGCTATTCAGGTCATCACCGCCGGCCACGGAGCGATACCAACCCTCATCTTCGATGAGGTCGATGTCGGTGTCGGGGGTGGGATCGCCGAGATGGTAGGACGACAGCTACGGCAACTTAGCAAGCGCTGCCAACTCCTCTGCGTCACCCATCAACCGCAGGTCGCCGCACAAGGGCACCACCACCTCCAGATCCGCAAACGGAAAGCGCGTACCTCAACGCTCACCGAAGTCTCGCGCCTAAATCATGAGCAGCGCGGTGAGGAGATTGCGCGGATGCTCGGAGGGGTCGATATTACCGATCAGACCCGCCGCACTGCCGTTGAGATGCTACAGCTAGCGCAGCAGTCGTAACCGCTACCGCACCCGCCTCACGACTCTGGTCGTAGATCGCTGGCCGGCGGCTGATAGATAGCCGGTATCTCTCCCTGTCGTTCGACACGTGCTAAGCGCCCCTGCTCAAACCAGAGGGTTGCACGATAGCGAGTCACCTCCGCCTGCTCACCCGCACGGAAACTGTAGAGGTAGTCCCAGCGCTGATGATGAAACGGATCGATCAGCAGCGGTGAACCGAGTAGAAACTGCACCTGCTGCGGTGTCATACCGGTTGCTAACTGATCGAGCTGCGTGGTGGTAATGACATTGCCCTGCTGAATATCATTTTTGAAGGCGCAGCCGGTGACCAGCAGCGCATAACCTAGTAAAATAGTAAATATTATATGACGCATCGTCGTTTTCACTGCCATAAGATAGTCGGCATCATACCTGAGTTTCTCCCCTTAGGGATCGGCTACCGGGTGAATATTCGACCGACTTTGACTAGAGGGGATCCCTGTCGTGAGCCAAGAGCTGAAAAAAGCGGGGCTGAAGGCCACCGTGCCACGCATTAAGATATTGGAGTTGTTAGAGCGGAGCGAGATCCGCCACCTTAGTGCTGAAGATCTCTACAAAGCGCTACTTGAGAGTGGCGATGATGTAGGACTTGCAACCGTCTATCGGGTGCTAACCCAGTTTGAGAGTGCCGGTTTGGTCAATCGCCACCACTTTGAGAGTGGCCATTCGGTGTTTGAACTCAATGAGGGGCAGCACCACGATCACATCCTCTGTGTCCGCTGCGGTCGGGTTGAGGAGTTTTATGATGAGGTGATTGAGCAGCGCCAGCAGGCGGTTGCGCACCAGGCTGGATGGGAACTGACCGACCATAGCCTCTACATCTATGGGGTTTGCGATAGCTGTCGCAAAGCGCCAACCAACGGCACCTCATCAGGCGGCGCACACCCGTAGTGTGAAGGGTGGTAAGAGCATGAACCGGTGCGTTCAGCTATCGCCGCTCTCACTCTCGCTGCTCTGACTTCCTGCCCCTTTTCGCATCTGCTTACCGGCCGCCGCGCGCTGCTTACGCACCGCCTTCGGGTCGGCGATGAGTGGTCGATAGATCTCCACCCGATCACGCGACTGTAGTGGATTCTCTAGCTTCGTCAATTTGCCGAAGATCCCGATCCGATTCACCTTCAAATCGATTTCAGGGAAGCGCTGCAGCAGACCGGAGCGATCAAGGGCATCACGCACCGTTGCCCCCTCCGGCAACTCCAGTGGCACTAACAACTGCTGTTCAGGCCGTGCATAGACCACCTCAACCCGTAGTCGTCGTCCACCACCTGCTGCACCATCAGTTGCCGCCATAGACCTGCTCCGCCCGGATCACAAACGCATCGACCAGTGAGTTAGCGACTTGGTTGAAGATCGGCCCGAGCGCCATCCCGACCAGCCGATTGGAAAACTCAAAATCCATGTCGAGCCGCACCCGACACCCCTCATCGGCGAGCGCTTCAAAGCGCCAAAATCCCTCCAGATGGCGAAACGGGCCCTGCTCTAACCGCACCTCAATCATTTTGTCGCGCTGTAGACGATTGCGGGTAGTGAAGGCGCGTCGCAACGAACCATGAGCAATCTCAATCGTTGCGCGCACCTCATCCTCACTGCGTGCTAACACCTCACTGCCACCACACCACGGTAGAAATTGGGGATAGGACTCAATATCATCGACCAGCCGATACATCATCGCTGGTGAGTAGCGCACTAACGCGCTCTTTTTCACTACAGGCATCAACCAACCCCCTTTAGATTATCAGGCATCAAGCGCATAGCGACACCCTACCACGCACCCTCATTAGCTACCGAGATCGAGGATGCCAGTCGCATTTAGCAGAATCACCAGCACGGCTACCGGTGCGAGATAGCGAACTAGCAACTGCCAGAGGCGATAGATCGGCTCAGGTAGTTGCAACTCATCATGACTACTCGAACGCAGCATGGTCCAACCGGCAAAGAGGGCTACTAGCAATCCACCCAAAGGCAGCATCACATTCGCCGCCAGATACTCCACCAACTCGATAATGGTGCGATCAAACAGTTTCCAGTCGGACCAGAGATTGAGTGATAACAGCGAAGCGACACCCAGTAACCACGCGGTGAAACCGGCCCATGCCGACGCTTTCACCCGATTCATGCCGCGATCCTCAACCAACCAGGTAACCACCGGCTCTAGCAGTGAGATCGCAGAAGTCCACGCCGCAAATACCAGCAGTAGGAAGAAGAGCGTGCCAAACAGCGTCCCTCCCGGCATGTGACCAAATGCAATCGGCAGCACCTTAAAGACCATGCCGGAACCGAGTTGTGGTTCTAAGTTATTAGCAAACACCAGCGGGAAGATAGCGAGACCCGCAATCAGCGCCACCAGCGTATCCATGCTGGCAATAATCACTACGGTACGACCAATTGATGCGTGGTGCGACAAGTAGGAGCCGTAGATCATAATTGCCCCCATGCCGAGACTGAGACTAAAGAAGGCCTGCCCAAGCGCAGCGAGCAGCGAAGCGGAGGTGAGCTTTGAGAAGTCGGGGTAGAAGAGGTAGTTCAACGCCTCGCTGAAGTGGCCGCTATTCATCGCATAGCCGACCATCAACAGTAGCAGTAAGAAGAGTGCAGGCATCAGCAGTCGCACCGCCTTCTCCAGACCGCTCTTGACCCCACGTGACACCACAATGGTTGTCAGCACCATGAAGAGGGTATGCCACGCCAGCAGCCGTTCGGGATCGGCGATAAACTCACCAAATAGGTTGGCAACACCATCGGCGGTCGCCCCCTCAAACACACCGGCGGCGATTCGCACCACATAGGCCATTGTCCAGCCAGCCACCACACTGTAGAACGAGAGGATCATAAAGCCGGCGATCATCCCCATCAGCCCCAGATATTGCCAGTGGGGCGAGGTGTGCTCATCGCTTGCTAACGTTCGCATGGTGTTGACTGGACTCTGCCGCCCGCGCCGTCCTAGCATCACTTCAGCCATCATAACCGGGATCCCAACCAGCGCTACGCAGATGAGATAGACAATGACAAACGCACCGCCGCCATTCTCACCGGTGACGTAGGGGAAACGCCAGATGTTGCCCAAACCAACGGCCGAACCGGTAGCCGCGAGGATAAAGGCGAGTCGTGACGACCACTCGCCGTGGATCGATTTTCGTTCGGTAGGCATCACTCCCCCTGTTGTGCAGCGTAGCGGAAAGCCGGCTATTTTCCGGTAAATATTAGGTTAGCTCAACCTCTAACACGGCCACGACTGCACGACCGCTAGCGATGAGGTGGCTGCCGGCACTATAATCTGCGCTATGGCAAACAAAACATCAAAACAGAGCAGTAACAGCACCATCGCCCGCAATCGCAAAGCGCTGCATGACTATTTTATTGAGGAGCGACTGGAAGCGGGTGTCGTCCTACAGGGTTGGGAGGTGAAGAGCCTGCGCGCAGGCAAGGCGCAGCTGGTCGATAGTTATGTGCTGCTAAAAGAGGGTGAAGCGTGGCTGCTTGGCGCACTGATCACACCGCTGCCGACCGCCTCGACGCATATCCACCCCGACCCAACACGCACCCGTAAACTGCTCCTGCAGCGGCGCGATCTCGACCGCTTGATCGGTGCGGTCGAGCGCAAGGGGTACACGCTGATTGTCACTTCACTCTACTGGAAACGGGGCTTAGCAAAGGCTGAGGTGAGCTTAGCGAAGGGTAAACACAACTTCGATAAGCGCGCGACCGAACGGGATCGCGACTGGAAGCGAGAGCAGGAGCGGCTACTGAAGTCGCACTAGCGCGCCCCTGCACCTGCTATGTAAGGTAGCGTGCCCGTTACGGTGTGAGCTGTGGTAACAACTGCGCCGCTTGCGCCGCTTCGGTGGTCTCTGGATGGCGCTGGAGCAGTTGCTCTAATGCAGCCCGTGCGGCGAGCTTATCCCCTAGTTCAAAGTGGCTATAACCAATCTTTAGCATCGCCTCTGGCAATTTTCGACTCTGTGGGTAGTTATCGACTAAGCGCTGATACTCCTTGATCGCCTCGCTGTAGTGGCGCTGTGTATAGTTCGCCTCACCGAGCCAATATTGCGCAATGGCGCTATACCGCCCCTCCGGGTAAACCTCAAGAAACTGCCGAAAGGCGGTGATCGCCTGATCGTATCGGAGCTGCTTTAGTAGCTCAAAAGCGGCTTGGTAATCCTCCCGCTCACGTGCCGGATCTACCGCGATCGGCGGCGCATCGAGACTCGCATCAGCGACACTCGATGGCGCGGTACTATCACCTTGCTGCGGCGCTACTGCGACACCATCGCCCACACTATCGCTGCTAGTGACCACCGCCGCGTCGGTGGCGACACCCTGCTCCGTACTGATCGTCGAGGGTAGGGTACCAAATGCAACCGCCGGTTCGTCGCTAACAGGCGCAGCCACCCCGCCCCCATCACGCTCCAACCGCAATAGGCGGCGGTCGGTATCTTGATAGAGTTCACGCTGGCGCTGGAGCAGATTATCGATTGCGTGCGCCTGCTCCTCTAGGGTACCGCGCAGCTGCTGAATCTCGCGCTGCTGGCGCTGCAGTTGATTCATCATCTCCAGCAGCGCCTGACTACTAAATTGCCGCTCTAGTCTCAGTAGCCGCTGCTCTAATGGCACCTCAGCAGATAGGGGGAGTGGCAACGCTACTGCCCCGAGTAACAGGCTAATCGTCACTGCACGCCGCATCGTCGTCAGATACCTGAGTAGAGGAGCTCAACGCGGCGATTAAGCTGCCACGCCTGATCGTCATGCCCGAGCGCTACCGGTCGCTCTTCACCGAAGCTGATCACCTGTAGCTGCTTGGCTGCAACCCCTTGCAGCAGCATAAAGCGTTCGACGGTCATTGCGCGTCGCTCGGCGAGCGCTAGGTTGTACTCGCGCGATCCCCGCTCATCGGTATGCCCCTCAACAATCACCTCTAGTTGTGGATTGTCGATCAGGTAGCGAGCATGGGCAACCAGCGTCTCATAGTCGGTCTGCGACAGATCGGTATTGTCGTAACCGAAGTAGAAGACGCGCTGGGCTAAGGGATTATTCGGGTCATTGAGTGGCGAACCGTCCGCACGCCCACCTGCTGGCTGAAAGGGGATGCTCTCAACCCCACCTCCCCCCGGCGTAGTCGGTACCGCTGTCACTGCTCCCCCAGCGCCATAACCGCTGGAGATAGCACCCTCACCGCCACCAATAACCCGACCCTCACCGCCACCACCGAGGGTCGCACCGGCACTCCCCGCCGGGCGCTGCGACTGTGCAGCACTATCGGCGTCACGATCATCGACCGGTGCGCCTCCCTCTGAGGGGCGGCTGGCCTGCCCTGAACAACCAACCAGTGTTAGTACCATCAGCGCCAGCAGCGCTGGCTGTTGAATCCGCTTTTGCATCTCAACTCCACTCCATCTAGTTACATCAAACTAGGGGTTAATTGTATCGATCATCAATCGATGTAGGGTGACCACGCCGGCTCCCGTACATCGCCATGAAGCAGAGTGAGCCGCTGTCTTGCGCTCCCCTCCACTGCCGCTACCTCCAACACACCGCGCCCATTCACCTCGGTGGCGTAAATCACCATACTCCCATTCGGTGCGAAGCTCGGTGACTCATCGAGACGATTTTGGCTCAATGGCCGTACCGCACCCCCCGTGGCGGGCTGTAAGCCAATCACATAACCGCTCTCGGCGCGGTGTACGAGCGCCAATAGTTGGCCATTAGGAGACCAACTCGCACGGGCATTGTAACGCCCATCGAAGGTGAGTCGCTGCGGCCGACTCCCATCTAGTGCGGCGCGGTAGAGCTGAGCCACGCCACCCCGATCGGAGGTGAAGATAAGGGCATCACCATCAGGTGACCAGACCGCTTCGGTATCGATCGCATAATTATTGGTGATGCGCTGCAGACGCCGACTCGCTAACTCCAGTATATAGATCTCCGGATTACCATCACGCGAGAGCGTCAGCGCCAACCGCTGCCCATCAGGAGACCACGCCGGCGCACTATTGATCCCCTCAAAAGCGGCGACTTGCTCGCGCGCGCCGGTGATAATGTTCTGCACAAACACCGTCGGTCGCCCCTCCTCAAATGAGACATAAGCGAGCTGTCGCCCCTGTGGTGACCAGGCTGGCGACATGAGCGGCTGTGCGGATGTGAGAATAATCTGTTCGTTGTAACCATCAGCATCGGCGACGGCCAGTTGGTAGCGCCGCTGACCATCGCTCCCTTTACTGACTGTAATATAGGCGACGTGGGTATTAAAAGCGCCGCGTTGACCGGTGAGTGTCTGATAGATGATATCGCTGATGCGGTGTGCCGCCTGCCGCAGCTGGGTCGGTAGCGCTGGAATGTTGTAGCCGGCGAGCTGCTCTCCGGTCAGAACATCAAACAGCTGAAACTGCACCATAAAGGCACCATCGGCTGGAACGAGCCGCCCTACCACCAAATTATCGATCTGCCGTTCACGCCAAGTCGAGAAATCGATCCGCTGCCCCTGCTGTGGGCGCGCTGGTAGCTGATCGAGTGGCAGCGGCGCAAACTGACCGCTACGGGCGAGATCGGCCCGCACCACTTCACTCAACTGCTCCGGCGGCTCACCGCCACCTCCCCAGTGAAACGGCACTATCGCAATCGGCAGCGCCCCCTCTTGGCCTTCGGTAATCTCAATCGTCAATCGCGCCTGTAGTGGGGCAACACAGGTTGCCAACAGCGTGATGCCAAATATCAGTCTTCGCAATAGCATGGCCAAACCTCTGTTAATTTCACCCCTTATGTTGGGCTGAAAACAAACTCTAACTCACGTTCAAATAGCTCAGGATCGGAGGGTAGCGGCAGGGGTGATGCGCGCCGAATGGCATTTTCAACCGATCGATCGAGCGCACCATTACCGCAACTACGCGTCACTTCAGCGCTGAGCACATCACCTACCGGTGTCTGCCGTACCAGCACCGTACAAGAGAACTGATCGCGGGTACCGGGTGGTCGACTCCACGCCGCACTCACTTGACGCTGTAGATCAGCGACATAGCGGTTACGCAGTCGCGTTAGCTCCAGTTGGCGCTGCCGTAACCGCCGCGCTTCAGCCGCCGCCCGCTCCAGCGCCTCCTGCTGAGCGATCTCACTTAACCGCTCCTCCTCCTCGGCTAGCTGCGCTAATAGTGCCTGCTCTGCGAGTTGTCGCTGTCGCTCAGCCTCCGCCTCGGCACGCGCCTTTGCTTCTGCTTCAGCACGCGCTTTTGCCTCCGCTTCGGCACGCGCTTTTGCCTCCGCTTCGGCACGCGCCTTTGCTTCTGCTTCGGCACGCGCCTTTGCTTCTGCTTCAGCACGCGCTTTTGCCTCCGCTTCAGCTCGCGCCTTTGCTTCTGCTTCGGCACGCGCCTTTGCCTCCGCTTCAGCACGCGCCTTTGCTTCTGCTTCAGCACGCGCTTTTGCTTCTGCTTCAGCACGCGCTTTTGCCTCTGCTTCGGTACGCGCTTTTGCTTCTGCTTGGGCGCGCGCTTTTGCCGCCGCTTCTTGCTTCGCCGCTGCCTCTTGTGCTGCGATCTCAGCCTGCTGTTTCGCTGCCTGTTCGGCCGCAGCTCTCTCCGCGGCGGCCCTATCGGCCTGCTGTTTCGCTGCCCGCTCGGCCGCCGCGCGCTCTGCTGCTTGCCGTTTTGCTGCCGCTGCCCGCTGCTCTGCCTCCCGTTTGGCAGCGGCGGCGCGGCGTTTAGCTTCTGCCTCAGCCCGTTGGACGGCGGCTTCTGTTTGCTGTTTGCGTTCGGCAGCTAGCTGCTGCTGGCGCAGTGTGTCGAGCTGCTCATTTAACTGCTGCTGTGTTACGGCATCAGCCTGAATCGCTACCCTCGGTGGCGGTGGCGGCGGTGGGGTTTCCGCAGCGCTCCAAACGAGCAGCAGTGCTGCAACCAGATGGAGTGTGCCACTAACGGCGATCCCAAACAGCTGACTCCACACCGCCCAGTTACTCCCTGTTGGTGGCTGGCTGTGTCAGTAGCCCAACCCCTGCAATTCCGGCTCGTACTAGTTGATCGAGCGCTTGGGCTACCGCTGCATAGCGCGCTTCAGCATCCCCGTTAAGATAGACCGGTGCGCTCGGGTGCTGCTGTCGCAACTGCTGTAAGCGTTGCAGCAGCGTGCCACTATCGACACCATCAGCAACTCGATCGAGCCCCTGTTCTAAGGCAAAACTCCCATCCCGTCGCACCGTGACCACCAGCGGTGGTGCGACACTCTCGGGTGTCGGTTCAGCGTCGGTCACTTGTGGCAAATCGACTTTGATACCCTGAGTCATCATCGGCGCGGTGACCATGAAGATCACCAGTAGCACCAACATCACATCGATGTAGGGTACCACGTTGATCTCACTCATCGGCCGGCGGCGGTGACGCGCCATACGCTACCCCCCCTCGCCTCGACCAGTATGCACCTGTCGCTGCAGTACCGTACTAAACTCTTCACGAAAGATATCTAACCGGTGCTCTAACTGCTCAACTTGATGGGTATAGCGGTTGTAGGCGATGACCGCTGGAATCGCTGCAAACAGCCCCATCGCCGTCGCCACCAACGCTTCGGCAATGCCGGGTGCGACCATCGCTAAGGTTGCATGTTGGGCGCTACCGAGCGCACGAAACGCGTTCATAATACCCCAGACGGTTCCAAATAGTCCGATGTAGGGGCTAGTAGAGCCGATGGTCGCAAGGAGTGGCAACTGCCCCTCTAACCGATCGAGCTCTTTAGTAGACTCCACCCGCATCGCGCGTGATGCCCCTTCGACAATCGCCATCGGCTCGGCACTACTATGTTTACGCAGCCTTGCAAACTCACTAAAGCCGCGAATGAAGATAGCGCTAGCGCCAGTATGGGTCCGCGGTGGTGGCCGCTTCTCATCGCTTCCCGCCGGCGGTTGCGTAAAGAAGCGATAGAGCTCCACCAGATCGACCCCCGACCAGAAGCGCTCCTCGAACTGATCCACCTCTTTACGCGCACGCTTTAGTTCAAGCCACTTACGCCCGATTACCATCCACGAGAGTAGCGATGCGACCAGCAGTAGCCCCATAACTAGCTTAACTAGCAAGCTAGCGTTGAGAAACAGCGCCAGTATCGACATATCCGGATTCATGAGACCACCTTGGTAAAAAATTGTCGCAACGGCGTCGGTAGGCGCCGCGGTAGAAATCGATCCGCGTCGATCGCAGCCACGCGGATCGTCGCCTCTAGCAGTAGCTGCTGTTGTCGATAGATATGCTGGGCAAAATCGACAGCCGCCCCCCCGATTGAGGTCACCGCCACACTCACATCAAGCAGATCATCAAAGCGGGCTGGTTGCCGAAAGGTCAGGGTGGCGGTATGGACAGCAAACAGAATCTGAAACTGATCGCGAAGCGCCGGCTGACCAAAACCGGCCGCGCGTAGCCACTCGCTGCGGGCGCGCTCAAGAAACTTTAAATAGTTAGCGTGATAGACCACACCGCCACTATCGGTATCCTCATAGTAGACCCGTACCGACCAGAAGAAGGGGGGATTCGCTGGTGTCGTCACACCGCCTCTCCATCCGCGGGCGAGGCGGTGGCCACGCGCTCAACGGGGGGGGATAGTTCGGGGCGTGCTGGCATTGGCAGACCGAAGTGGAGGTAGGTAGCACGGGTGGCGATCCGCCCGCGCGGTGTACGCATCATAAACCCCTGTTGGATCAGGTAGGGTTCAATCACATCTTCAATCGTTCCACGCTCCTCACCCATCGCGGCGGCAAGGTTATCGAGTCCCACCGGCCCCCCATCAAACTTCTCGATAATCGCCCGGAGTAGTCGTCGATCCTGCTGATCAAAGCCGTTGTTGTCGATCGCCAGTAGCGTCAGCGCGGCGGCGGCAACCCCCTCACTGATCCGACCATCCGCCCGTACCTCAGCGTAGTCACGGACCCGCCGCAAGAGACGGTTGGCGATGCGTGGGGTGCCGCGCGAACGGCGCGCGATCTCAGCGGCACCGGCCGGATCAATCGGTACGCCTAGTAGCGTTGCCGCCCGACTCACAATCGCACTCAACTCGCCGACGCTATAGAACTCAAGCCGCTGCACAATACCGAAGCGATCACGTAGCGGTGAGGTGAGTAGACCGGCACGAGTGGTGGCACCGACTAGGGTAAAGGGGGGGAGATCGAGTTTAATCGAGCGCGCTGCCGGCCCCTCACCAATCATAATATCGAGCTGGTAATCCTCCATCGCCGGATAGAGCACCTCCTCGATCATCGGCGATAGACGGTGGATCTCATCGACAAACAGCACATCATGCGGCTCTAAGTTGGTTAGCAGCGCGGCAAGATCGCCAGGGCGCTCTAACACCGGCCCTGAACTTTGGCGCATCTTCACGCCCAACTCATTAGCGATAATATGCGCTAGGGTCGTTTTACCTAATCCGGGTGGGCCAAACAGCAGCACATGATCGAGTGCCTCACTACGCCCCCGGGCAGCGCTAATAAAGAGATCGAGCTGCTCACAGGCGATGCGTTGACCGGTGTAGTCAACTAACCGCTGCGGCCGCAGTGCGCGCTCTAGCGACGCCTCATCACCCTGCGAAGCGCCACTGATCAAACGATCCGACTCAATCATCGCATTAGGCACGAATCGCCTGCTTAAGCGCCGCTCGGATCAACCCTTCACTATCGAGCTCGGTCTGATCATCGACTGCACGAATCAGTCGCAGCGCCTCCGGCTCCTTATAGCCAAGCGCTTGCAGCGCACTCAATGCGTCGCGGCGCGCGCCACTGCTGCTGCTAGGGAGTAAAGCGGCGTCAGATAGCGCCCCGCTGTGCGGTGTCGGTAACATGGGATCGGGTTGCGTATCGGCCGGCATCTCCCAATCGGATAGGCGATCGCGCATCTCTATGATGAGTCGCTCAGCGCTCTTTTTGCCAATACCGGGTAAGCGTACCAACATCGCACTATCGCCATCGCGGATACAGCGCACAAAATGATCAGCGGCCATCCCCGAGAGGATGGTGAGCGCTAAGCGTGGACCGATACCGCTGATCCGAATCAGCGCCCGAAAGAGTCGCCGCTCCGCCTCGCTGCTAAAACCATACAGGAGTTGTGCATCTTCACGCACCAACATGTGGGTCAGTAGCGTGGTCTCGCCACCGATGGCGGGTAGCTGGTAGAAGGTACTCATCGGCGCCTCCAACTCATAACCGACCCCAGCGACATCTAGGAGCAGTCGTGGTGGTTGACGCTCAACCATCACCCCGCGCAGCCGCCCAATCATGCCGCTCTCCCGCTTCGTTTACTCACCTGCACGACCCGTTTACCCATCGTTTATCGCCTATCAGCGCCGCCGGCGTCCACCTATCCGCGCCCCCGGTGGTAGCACCACCCCGCCGCCAGTAGCTGCCACCGCCAACCGCTGCGCACTCGCACGGTGGTGTAAGTGGCAGAGCGCCACTGCCAACGCATCGGCAGCATCACTCTGGGGTCTCCCGGTGAGACGGAGTAGTGCCTGCATCATATGCTGAACCTGCTCTTTAGTGGCGTGACCACGTCCCACCACCGCCTGTTTAATCTCAGTCGGCGCATACTCAGCGATCACCACCGACTGTAGCAGTACCGCACTCAACGCCGCGCCGCGTGCCTGTCCTAGTTTCAGCGCTGAGTCGGCATTGCGGTGCATAAAGACCCGTTCAATCGCCAACTCATCGGGGCGATACTCCATCATCAGCTGCCGCACACCATTAAAAATGGTGCCTAGCCGCTCAATAAAGGGACCATCACCACAGCGGACACAACCGCTGTCGAGACAGTGGATGGTACCGCCGCGCTGCTCTAGTACCCCAAATCCAGTAAGGCGTGAGCCCGGATCGATGCCAATCACCCGAAGCGCCGCCACGCGCTACCTCAACCGCCCAGTTGTGCAAGGATCTCATCGGAGAAGTCGGCATTGCTATAGACGCTCTGCACATCATCCAGATCCTCTAACATCTCCACCAACCGCATCACCTTCTGCGCATCCTCTAACCCCAGATCGACACTATTAGCCGGACGCTGTGTCACCTCTGCCATCTCCGGCGGTAATGCAGCGCTCTGTAACGCCTCCAATACGGTGCTAAATGCCTCCGGTGTGGTGATCACATCAATCGATCCATCCCTACTGCTCACCACATCATCTGCACCCGCCTCTAGCGCCACCTCCAGTAGCTGCTCCTCATCACTACCGGGCGGATAGCTCAACACCCCCTGCTTGCTAAATAGATAGGCGACGGAGCCGTCAGTACCCAAATTGCCACCACACTTTGAGAAGGCGTGACGTACATCGGAGACGGTACGGTTACGGTTATCAGTGAGGCAATCAACCATCACAGCAACGCCACCTGGCGCATACCCCTCGTAGCGGATCTCCTCATAGTTATCACCATCCATATCACCGGCACCGCGTTTGATCGCGCGCTCAATGGTATCTTTGGTCATATTCTCCGCTAACGCCTTATCGATCGCGGTGCGCAGGCGCGGATTGGAACCGGCATCGGCACCACCGACCCGTGCTGAGACGGTGATCTCGCGGATCAGTTTGGTGAAGACTTTGCCCCGCTTCGCATCTTGGGCCGCTTTGCGATGCTTGATATTGGCCCACTTACTGTGTCCAGCCATACACTCCTCAACAGATTTCGTCACGCGACACGGCGATTCATACCGCCGTGTCGCTACCACAATAGATTTGAGCCGTATCGACTAGATCGGAATCGCTAACATCCGCTCTAGCGCTACCCGCGCCTGCTCCGCCTCCGCTGGCGCCACTACAATCTGATTCACCACCTCGCCGGCGACCAGATTATCGAGTACCCATGCTAGATGTTGCGGATCGATGCGGAACATGGTCGAACACATGCAGACGGTAGGCGACATAAAGTGTACCTGTTTACCCTCAGGTGCCATCTGCTGATTGAGGCGATTGACCAGATTCAGTTCGGTACCGACCAACCAGCGACTCCCTGCTGGCGATTCGCTAATAGTGCGAATAATCATCTCGGTAGAGCCAACCGCATCCGACTTCTCGCAGACGTCAAAGTCACACTCCGGATGGGAGATCACCTGCGCCTCGGGATATTTAGCCCGAAATGCGTCGATCTGCTCCGGTCGAAACATCTGATGGACAGAGCAGAACCCCTTCCAGAGGATGATGCGCGCTTGGCGAATCTGCTCCGGCGTCAGCCCCCCTAGCGGCTGATCAAAATCCCATACCACCATCTGATCTAACGGGATTCCCATCCGATAGCCGCTATTGCGACCTAGGTGTTGATCGGGGAAGAAGAGCACCTTCTGCCGCTGCGCGAATGACCACTCCAGCACCTTTGTAGCGTTCGATGAGGTACAGACGATACCGCCATGACGTCCACAAAACGCCTTCAAATCGGCGGCGGAGTTGATGTAGGTGACGGGTGTTACCACGGCATCGGTATCATCGAGCACCGACTGCAACTCACGCCAAGCCCGCTCAACATGGGCAAGATTTGCCATATCGGCCATTGAGCAGCCAGCCGAGAGATCGGGCAGGATCGCCACCTGCTCTGGGCGCGATAAGATATCGGCCACCTCCGCCATAAAGTGCACACCGCAGAAGACGATAAACTCCGCCTCCGACGCGGCCGCCTGCCGCGACAGCTTCAGTGAGTCACCACTAAAATCGGCATGGCGAAACACCTCTTCACGCTGATAGTGGTGTCCTAAAATCACCAGCCGTGAACCGAGCGCCGCCTTCGCTGCGACAATCCGCGCCTCGGCATCGGCATCACTCAGCGCACGGTACGCTGCTATCGGTCGTTGACTCATAGATCGCTTTACTCCCGGTTACTCTCGGTTCTCGGTTGCTCCCGGCAGCCGTTGCACCCGAATGCCTAACTCCACAAGCTGCTCTGTCGTCACTGCTGAAGGGGCCTGTGTCATTAGATCGGCAGCGGTCTGCGTCTTAGGAAACGCCATCACATCACGAATCGAACGGGCACCGGACATCAGCATCACCAACCGATCGAGTCCAAATGCGATGCCACCATGCGGTGGACAGCCATACTTTAGCGCATCAAGTAGGAAGCCAAACTTCTCTTCCGCCTCTGCTGCATCAATACCGAGGGCGGCAAACACTTGCCGCTGCACCTCGGGTTGATAGATACGGATCGAGCCCCCGCCCACTTCACTACCGTTGAGCACCAGATCATAGGCACGCGATTCACAGCGTGCCGGATCGGTTGATAATAGGGGCAGATGCGCCTCTTTCGGTGAGGTGAAGGGGTGGTGCATTGAGAACCAGCGCTGCGCCTTCTCATCCCACTCAAACATCGGGAAATCGACCACCCAGAGCGGGCGCCAGCTCTGCTCCACCCGATTCAGATCGTGGCCAAGCTTCACGCGTAGCGCACCGAGCGACTCATTAACAACCCGTGTTTTATCCGCACCGAAGAAGATGAGATCGCCATCGCGGGCGCGACAGCGCGTCATCATCGCCTCAATCACCGCATCGGGGAGGAACTTCAGGATCGGTGACTGTAGCCCGTCACGACCGGTCGCTAACTCATTAACTTTGATGTAGGCAAGCCCTTTAGCGCCATAGATAGAGACAAATTTGGTGTACTCATCAATCTCTTTACGGCTTAAACTACCGCCACCCGGTACCCGGAGCGCCGCGACACGGCTATGCGGATCGCGAGCGGGGGCGGAGAAGACCTTAAACTCAACCTCCTGTAGTAGATCATCAACATCGACTAGCTCCAATGGAATGCGCAGATCGGGCTTATCGGAGCCGTAGCGTCGCATCGCTTCAGCATAGCTCATCCGCGGAAAGGGATCGGGCAGCGTTACACCGAGGGTGGTGGTAAAGAGGTTAGCGACCATCCCCTCCATCAGCGCCATGATCTCCTCCTCATCCATAAATGAGGTTTCGATATCGAGTTGCGTAAACTCTGGCTGTCGATCGGCGCGCAGATCCTCATCGCGGAAGCAGCGCACCACCTGATAGTAGCGATCGATACCGGAGACCATCAGTAGCTGCTTAAAGAGCTGCGGTGATTGTGGCAGCGCAAAGAAGTTACCCGGATGGGTACGACTCGGGACTAAGTAGTCACGCGCCCCCTCCGGTGTGGCACGGGTGAGCATCGGCGTCTCAATATCGAGGAAGCCGTGATTCTCTAGGTAGTCGCGCAGCGCGTGAACAATACGGCTACGCAGCTTCAACCGCTCAAGCATCGGTGGCCGCCGCAGATCGATATAGCGGTAGCGGAGCCGCAACTCCTCTGACACCTCATCATCATCGATATCAAGCATGAATGGCGGGGTCTCAGCACGATTAAGCAGCGTCAACGCCGTACCGAGCACCTCAATCTGACCGCTAGCCAGATCACGATTGATAGTTCCATCAGGGCGCCGCCGCACCCGCCCTTCGACCTGTAGCACATACTCACTGCGTACCATCTCAGCGGTAGCAAATACCGCCGCCCGATCGGGATCGAAGACACACTGCACCAGCCCCTGCCGGTCACGCAGATCGATGAAGATGACACCACCATGATCACGTCGGCGATGGACCCAGCCGTAGAGCGTGACCTGTTGATCGATATGGGATTCGTTAAGATGGCCGCAGTAGTGGCTGCGCATGAGGACAATCCTGTAGTTACACGTCGGGGGTGGTTCGGTATCAACCGAGCGAAAGGCGGAAATGGTACGTTGCCGCTGTCAGTAGCGCAACCGTCACCATAGGGTGAGTAGCGCGGTTAGCTACTACTCGTTGCCGTTTTACTACTGCCACCGCTAGCAGCGGGTTTCGGCGTGCTACTACTCGTGGCCGCCGGTTTCGCACCCTCAGTGCTACTTGCGCCACTGCTTGCCGACTGCCCGCCCCCTTCGGCAACATTACGTTTTGAGCCACGCTTAAAGTCGGTCTCATACCAGCCGCCCCCCTTGAGCCGAAAACCGGCCGCCGAGATCTGCTTCGATAACGCCGATTGACCACAGTTAGGACAGTCGCGCAGCGGCTCATCACTCATCTTCTGCAGCGCCTCTAACTGATGACCACACGCTTGACACTGATACTCATAGATTGGCATAACCACAATACTCCAAACAGTAAAAGATTCGATGCCACCGCTCTCTCTCGGTAGCCTCAATAACCGCACTTCAATGGGGATGATCGAGCGCGGTTCAAACCCTCAACCACACGCTGTCGCTGGAGGTGCCACTGGCACCACCACCACCGCTTCGCGCTAGCGAAGTGCCGGTAACACTTAACGATGGTTGCCACTAGGGTGGCAATCGGCAAAGATAACACGATGCACACACGACACACTGAGCCGCCCCGCGGCAATCGTAATGACTGGCGCACCCTACAGGCGCTTCTCCCCTACCTGCGCATCTACCGTGGCCGGGCGCTACTGGCGATCGGTGCACTACTGGCAGCAAAGTTTGCGACGGTTGGGGTACCGATCGCGCTTAAAGCGCTGGTCGATTATCTGGACAATCCAGCCGGTCAACAGCTAGCACTTCCGATACTACTGCTGGTCGCCTATGGCCTGCTACGGTTTGCTAGTAGCGGCTTTGGCGAGCTACGCGATATGGTGTTTGCCCGCGTCCGCCACGGCATTATGCGACGGATGTCGGAGCAGGTGTTAGCCCATCTTCACGCCCTCTCTTTGCGCTACCATCTAGAGCGTAAGACCGGCGCTATCAGCCGCGAACTCGACCGAGGTACCCGCGCCGCTGCCTCACTACTCAACTATATGCTCTTTAACATTCTGCCGACGCTGGTTGAGGTAACGCTGATTGCCCTAATTCTGCTGACCCAATATAGCGCTTGGTTTGCCGTCATTACATTTGGCACTGTCGCGATCTACGCCCTCTTTACCTTCTGGGTAACCGAGTGGCGGATGCAGTTTCGGCACCGCATGAACGCACTCGACTCACAAGCTAACTCGCAAGCGGTCGATACCCTACTAAACTTCGAGACCGTCAAATATTTTGGTAACGAGCCGTTTGAGCAGCAGCGTTACGGTACCACTATCCGCGACTGGGAGGATGTTGCGGTTAAGACACAAACCTCAATGTCGGGTCTTAACCTCGGTCAAGCGGCGATTATCGCCGGGGGTGTCACGCTGATCATGGTGCTAGCAGCCGATGGCGTCGTCGATGGCAGCATGACGCTCGGCGATCTGGTGATGGTGAACGCCTTTATGCTACAGATGTTCATACCCCTCGGTTTTCTCGGTGTGGTCTATAGCCAGCTTAAGCATGCGCTCTCCGATATGGAGAGCATGTGGCAACTGCTGGAGCGAAAGCCGGAGATCCAAGATCGCGCCGATGCGACCCAACTGACGATTGATCAAGGTGAGGTACGATTTGAGAGGGTCGATTTCCACTACCAACCCGATCGCCCGATTCTGCACCAGATCGACTTTACCATCGCCCCCGGTCAGAAAGTTGCGGTGGTCGGGCCGAGTGGGGCAGGGAAATCGACCCTCGCCCGACTACTATTCCGCTTCTATGATGTGACCGGCGGGCGGGTCGTGATCGATGGCCATGATGTGCGTGAGGTGACACAGCAGAGTCTACGCGCTGCCATCGGCATTGTGCCGCAAGATACGGTGCTGTTTAACGATACCATCCGCTACAACATCGCTTACGGGTGCCCTAGCGCGAGCGATGAGGCGCTACGCGAAGCGGCACGCCTAGCCCATATCGACCACTTTATCAACACCCTCCCTGAGGGTTATGACACCTTGGTCGGAGAGCGCGGTTTAAAGCTCTCAGGTGGTGAGAAGCAGCGGGTAGCAATCGCTCGCACAATTCTTAAAAAACCGCGCATCCTACTATTTGATGAGGCGACATCAGCACTCGATTCCGCCTCTGAACAGGCGATATTGCGTGCGCTTGCCGAGGTGTCGGCGAACCACACCACACTGCTCATCGCACACCGCCTCTCAACCATCATTGATGCCGATCAGATCCTCGTGATGGAGGCGGGACGCATCATCGAACGGGGCAATCATCGGACGCTCCTCGCAGCCGATGGGCTCTACGCTCGTATGTGGCAACTTCAGCAGGAGGAGCGAGCACAGCAGCAGGCGACCGCCACTGAGTCCCCCATCACACATGGAACTGCGACACCTGCTGCTGTAGATTGATCGCCAACCGTGCCAGCTCTTGGCTGGCAGTGGCAGTCTGTGCCGCCCCCTCGCTACTGTCGCGTGTTACCTCATTGATCTCGGTGACGTTACGGTTGATGCTCTCAGCGGTACGCCCCTGCTGTTCAGCCGCCGCTGCGATCTGGCTACTCATATCGCGGATCTGCGCCACCGCACCGGTGATCGCCTGTAGTGTCTCACCGGTGCGACCTATCAGTTGCACTGTATCGGAGGCAAGTGAGTGGCTCCCCTCCATCGACTTAACAACGCCCTTAGTGCCCTGCTGTAGCCGTTCAATCATCGTCTGAATCTCACCCGTTGATTGCTGGGTACGTGAGGCGAGTGTACGCACCTCATCAGCGACAACAGCAAAACCGCGCCCCTGATCGCCGGCACGGGCCGCCTCAATCGCAGCATTGAGTGCTAACAGATTGGTCTGCTCAGCAATCTCGCCAATCACATCTACCACCGAACCGATATTGACGCTCTGCTCCTCTAGCTGTCCGATACTGCCGGCAGTCCGTCCCACCTCTTCAGCGAGTGCCCGAATCGCATCACCGGTCTCACGAACAACAGTCGCTCCCCGCTGCGCCTCACCATCGGCCTGCTGTGCTGATGCCGCTGCATGGCTGGCACTATCGGCAACCTCATGTACAGAGGCAGTCATCTGATTCATTGCTGTCGCCACCTGCTCGGTCTGCGACTGCTGCCGATCGAGTCCGCTACTCGTCTGTTCGCTAATTGCAGCCATCTGCTCCGATGCCGCGGCTAACTGCTCAGCATTACCGGACATCTCCCGTACCAAGCTGTTGAAGCGATCGAGCATCTGATTTACGGCAATCGACACATCCGCCAACTCATCATTACCACTCACATCGACCCGATGGCGCAGATCCTGCTCAGTTGCAATATGACGCACCGCATCGCGTAGGGTTGCTAGTGGCAGGATCACCGAACGGCCGACCGCATGACCCATCACCACTACCAGTAGCAGCACGAACAGTGTCACCGATAGTAACCACTGCTGCGCCTGTACATAACTTTCACTCGATTGCTGCCGTTCAGTCGCTGCTACCTGTAGCTGCAGATTAACCAACTCGGTAATTTTATTACTGATCGGATCGATGACCGCATAGAGTGGGCCATCGTAGTCAGCCAGCTCTCCGGCGGCCGAAGCGCTCCCAATTGCGGTCAATGCCCGCTCCAACTCATCCAATCGCGCATCCGCTGTCGCAAAGAGCTGGCGCGCTTGCGCAACCAGTCGCTCTTCATCACGGGTAAGACGAGTCGCTAAGTAGGCGCGCCAATTCTGTTCAATATCCTGTCGCGCCGCCTGCACATCACGCAGCGCCTGTGATGCACTCACCAGACCGGCATTCGCTTTGTTGACCGCATCGATCACCAACACGGCATAATCGTCGGCGATCACTTTCAACTGTTGTAGCGGTACGACCCGATCGTCATAAATGCGGCCAATGCTTTCGTTGATGCGACCGAGGCCGCTATTAGCAAACAGCCCCAGTCCAACTAAGCAGAGCAGCGGGAGCGCCGATAGAAGTTGCAACCGGTTACGCACCGAGAGCTGTTTTAGTAGTGGCATGATAATTTTCTCATTGTTGGCACATCAAGGTAGGGTGTGGCGAAAAACATAATAACAACACAAATTATAACGGAATGGGTGGAGTGTGGCGATATTGTCTATGACATATCTGTGACGCCTATGTTACGTTCATAACACATAATTGTTGATCAGCATGTAGAAGCGGATATGATAGATCAAGTAACCCAAACACAATACCACAGACACAATGGATGGTTCTCCCCTATGATACAGACCGCACCCACTGGCCGTACCGATCTACTGCAGTGCCTCAATAGTGGCGCAACTCTGCAGGAGAAGCTGCACTATCTCCACCAGACGGTACGACAACGCTACCCCTTCATCTGCCGGATCGCGGTCGCCCTCTATGATCGACACACCGATCTACTCACCACCTTCGCCCACTCTAGCGGCGGCAGTGATCCGCTCTCCCACTACCAAGCCCCTTTGAGCGACTCCGTGTCACTACAGCGCATTGTTGAACGGCGGCGTCCCCGGATCGTCAACGATATGCGGCTCTTCAGTCGCGTACCGCGGCTCCATGTCCATCGCCTCCAGAGCGCAGGTTACATCGCTAGTTACACCCTACCGATGTACCAAGATGGCGAACTGATCGGCTTTATCTTCTACAACGCCGATCAGCGTAATGTCTTCGCCAGCGATGTGTGCCACTACCTCGATCTGATTGGCCAACTGCTAACACTCTCAGTCAGCCATGAACTCGGTGAACTCAAGTCGCTACTAGCGGCAATCAAAACAGCCGTTGAGATCACCCACCACTTCCATGAAGATACCGGCACGCATGTCAACCGCATGGCACACTATACGCGGCTCATCGCCATCGGCATCGCCGATAGCCACCAACTCAACGATGAGTTCATTGAGATGCTCTTCTCGTTTGCACCGCTACACGATATCGGTAAGATCGGTATTCCCGACTCACTGCTATCGAAGCCGGGTGCCCTCACCGCTGATGAGTTTACGCTCATTAAGAGCCACACCACGAAGGGGCGGGAGATTGTCGATACCATGCTCGCGAACTTCTCACTGAGCCTACGCCGATATTCTACGCAACATCGTCCACTACCACCATGAGGCGTACGATGGGAGCGGTTATCCAGCCGGTCTGAGCGGTAAAGCGATCCCAATCGAGGCGCGGATCGCAGCGGTCGCTGATGTCTTTGATGCCCTCACTAGTCGCCGAAGTTACAAGCGCGCATGGAGTAATGAGGAGGCGTTCACCCTGTTACAGCAGCAGTCGGGCCGCAAGTTCGATAGCGCCTGTGTTAAGGCACTAATCGGCCAGAGCGATGCGATCAAACTGATTCAGCAGCAGTTTGAGCAGCAGCCGTTTGCCTAGCCACTAACGCAGTTCGCCGCGCGCTACCGCTAAGAGCAGCCGGTCGAGCAGCGAAGTCGGGAGTAGCCATCGCAGCAACGCAAACAGGTGGCTCGGTAGCGTAATACGATAGCGTGCCCGCGGCGAGCGCGCCTCTAGTGCCGTAATGAGGCGCTGAACGACCGCCGTGGCCGGTAGTGTAAAGGGGGTCTGATTGGCCGTACCGGCAAGACGGCGCTCGAGTGCCGGATAGCTATCACGAAAGGGGGAGCCGGTGGTATCAATTGCCGCTTGCTGATAGTGGTAGAGCGCATTGGCACGAAATTGACTGCGAATCGGCCCCGGTTCTAGTAGCACCAGATGGATCGCCTCGGCTCCACTCAGACGTAGCTCCAGCCGGAGCGTATCAAACAGCCCCTCCAGCGCAAACTTGCTGGCGTTATAGGCGCCTCGAAACGGTAGTGCGACATACCCGAGAAGCGAGCTATTGACCACAATCCGTCCATACCCCTGCTGCCGCATTATCGCGACCACTTGGCGCGTCAACTCATGGGTACCGAATAGGTTGGTCTCAAACTGCGCCCGCAGCTGATCGGTAGTGAGATCCTCAACCGCACCGGGTTGGCCATAACCCGCATTGTTAAATAGGGCATCAAGCGTACCCCCGGTGGCGGCAAGTAGGGTTGTCAACGCCGCTTCAATCGATGCCGCTTGGGTTATATCGAGTGGCAGTGTCGTGATCCCCTGCTGCCGGAGCCGCTCCCCATCGCTCAACCGCCGCACCCCAGCAAACACTCGATAGCCGCGCTGCTGAAGTGTCAGCGCGGCCGCCTCACCAATACCGCTTGAGCAGCCACTGATGAGGATCGATCGCCCAGCACCGATCATCATCCTAATCCGCGGCGGTCGCAAGTGGCGTGGTGCGGCCGATCAGGGCAGATCAAGCTGCGCCTCTTGACCGGCAAATAGCGGCTGCTCAGCATCGGGTGAAAAGAGTACTTGGAGCCGATAGCCACGATCGCGCCCTACCCCCTCTGACTGGAGCGGTAGAGATAGCACCCGACCCTGATAGCGATGCTCACCGATTCGGATCGTCAATGGCTGCTCTGGCGCAATGCGTAGTAGTTGCCGCTGATCCACTTTAACCTCCAGTAGCATCGTATCGGCGCTAGCAATCTGTAGTAGCGGCTCAATCTGCAACCGATTAGCAACCGCCTGACCAACCCACCCATCAACCGCTATCACCCGCGCAGCAAATGGGGCACGCAGTTCACTCCAACGCAACTGCTGCTGTCGTTCAACACGCTCTGCAATCGCCTTAAGACGCTGCGCATTTGCTGTAGAGAGCGCGATCCGTGCTAACTCCAAATCGTGGGTTGCTAACAGCGTCCGATCATAGAGTGCCTCAGTCCGTTCAAACTCCTGCTTCGCCTCGTTGTAGTGCAGTTGTGCCTGTTCAGCCGTCGCGATAGCAGCCTGTAGCGCTGCTTGCAATGCATCGCGTTCAAGTCGTAATAACGGGGCACCGGCTGCGACGCGACTACCCTGCTCAACTAGCACCTCGGCAACGACCCCAGCGAGAGGTACCCCCATCGACTGCAGTCGATGCCACTGTAGCTGACCATCGATTCGTTCCGCATGTACTGGAACCGCCAGTGCCACTAATCCTACTGCTAACAGCCAACGTGAAACCCGACTCATCAATGACTCTCTCCAGTGCTACTCGGCGATAGATTCTCGCCACTTAGTTGACCCAGTCGCTGCCACGCCAGTGCCGTATCAAACAGCGTTTTAGCTTCGTTCAGTTGTGCCTCTGTGAGACGCACCATCGCATCACCTAGATCAGCTTTTACCTCAAGTTCATAATTGGTACGGCTACGATCAAGATAGAGATCGCGATATGCGAGCTGGGCGGCGACGCGCTCCTGCTGCAGCGGTGCATTCGATAGTGTCAACCAGAGTGTCAGCAGCTCCTCTCGTAACGCATACTCAGCTGCCGTCAGGCGCGCGCGGGCATCAAAGAGTTTCGCTTGTGCTGCGGCTACGGCCGCATCGATCCGATCGCCTTGGTAGATAGGCAGCGCAAATGTCACCCCAGCCCGCCAGCGATCACTTGAACCGAGCTCACGTGCAGTTGCCAATAGCTCGACATGCCCATCGACCCGCGGCCGACTATCGGCCCGAGCTGCCGCTATCGAGCGCTCGGCAGCAGCCACCTCTGCGCGCAGCGCTAATAGTTGTGGATTACGCGCTAACGCTTGCGCCAATAGGTGATCAATAGGTGGTAGCTCGCGTGTGATCATCAATTGCGGCGGGACGAGCTCCGATGGCAACTGACCGGGACGACCGAGCGCTAGCGCCAGACGCGCCCGACTCTGGCGCTGCGCAGCGGCGGCCTGCTGCCGCTCTAGTCGTGATTGCTGATACTCACTCTCCATCTGTAGCAGGTCAACATCGGAGATTTGACCTAACTGCTGGCGATCACGCAACCGATCAAGCGTCACATAATCGATCGCCATCTGCTCACTAGCCAACGCAAACTGCATGTCGCTGAGCAACACATCAAAGAAGCGGCGCATAATGGTGAGACGATGATGATCGAGTGCCGCTGCTAGATTTGCCTCTCGCGCTTGCAGCTGTTGTCCGGCACTTGCAGTACGCGAGGCGGTACGACCAAAATCGGCCAGCGTCCGGCGCGCGACCAGCGCCAGCGCGTGATCCCCATGATCTTGATCGGCGGCAATCGGTGAGGGCTGTAGCCAGCGTAGCCGACCATCTAGGTGCAGTTCACTATCGCGATCGGCACGCGCCGCCCGCAAATCAGCTTGTGCTGCAGCAACGGCTGCTTCTGCTAAGTTAAGTGAGGGGTGGGCACTGCCTGCTAACGCCAGTGCCGCCTCTAAGGTCAACGGTTGCGGTAGTGCATCACTCTCTGGCAGCGCCACCACGCTCGCCGGTAGTAGCAGCCAACCGCACAGCAGTAGCCTACAGTAACCTCGACCGATCATCACCTACTTACCCTGTTCGCGCTTAAAACGGCTAAATGAGGTGGTGCGGTAGTGCCCTTCGACCACAAAGCGCCCCATCAGTAGAAACTCGGCCGCATCGCGGGTGCGGCCAGTGAAGCGATGCACCACATTGCCCGATTGATCGTAAAACTGAATAACCGGGGTAGCACGCACCCGATTCACCTTCTCGGCAAACTGCTTCTGGCTCATGGTGTTGCCAGAAAAGTCGGTGATCTCAACATCCCCCTCAATATCGACGGCCAAGAGTCGAAAGTGCTGTCGATAGTACTCCTGAACCGCAGGTTGACTCAGTACCTGCTGCTTCATCCACTGACAGAAGGGGCACTCATCCATCTCAAAAAAGAGCATCACCCCCTGCAATCCATCGCTGTTAGCGGTTGCAAGCTCTTCACGATAGTCGCCGAAGCTCTCATGGAAAAAGTGACTATAGGGGTCGCGCCCCCCGGCAGCACTCGCCGTCATCGTCAGCAGTAGCGTGACTACCGCCAACCCACTACGCATCAACATCTGCTACTCCTAATGGTTAGAGTTCCGTGGCACGCTGGAGATCAGTGGCGGCGCATAAAGCGCTCGATCGCCTCGGCAGTGATAGCTCCGAGATGTCGCCCCAGAAGCTCACCCTGTGGTGAGATAAAATAGGTGGTCGGCAGACCTGTGATGTTACCGAATGGGGAGCGTTGCCGCAGAACCGGTAACACCGGGTAGTTGATCATCTGCTGCTCAGCAAACTGCTGCAGTTCAGTTATCGACAACTCATCCATATTCATCCCTAGCACCACTGCATCCTGTCGATGGTTATCCTGAAATAGTACCAGCTCTGGGATCTCCTCCAGACAGGGTGGACACCAGCTCGCCCAGTAGTTGACCACGATCCATCGACCACGATAATCGGCAGCGGTGTGGAGGTTTCCCTCCAGATCACGGTAGCTAAACTCAATCGGCGCCGCACTGCTCACACTCGCAAGACTCAACAGCAGTAGCAGACCGCCGACACGCCACCTATCGGTTACCGATAACCAACCAAAAAGGGGCCCGCGAACGGACCCCTGTTGCCTCTGCATCGCTATCATGTTGCTTGAATTAATCGGCTAGATAGCGGCGATCACTCATCTCAGTCACACCGAGCATCCAACTTCCGCGCTGTTTTGCATGGGTAACTGCCGCTTCAATATCACCCTGCGCCACCCCGCGCTCAATGGTGAACTGCTGCCCCGGATAGATGAGATCGGCATCACTGATCTGATCACGATTCGCTTTATAGATCAGCGGCCACTGATACGGATTGGCGTAGATCGCCTCTTGACCAGAGATCGACCAGAGTGAGTCGCCCCGCACTACCCGGTAGCTATCAGCGGCCGGTTTTGCTGCGGCGGCTGCAGCCACCTCGCGCCGCTTCTGCTGCAGCGAATTGTTCGCCTGCGCTTCAGCCTGTGAGGCGAGTTGTTGAGCGGTGGTATAGTCACCCGACTCTTGCGCCTCGTACGCTTTTTGCAGCAGATCGTCGGTATCGTTCCAGAGCGCATCTTCGGCCATCGCCGTCATCGCCGCACTGCGGGCAGCGGCAATCGCGTTGATTGCATCGCTAGCACTAGCGCCTGCCGGTTGCGTCGCCACGGGTGCCACATCGGCAACGCTGCTCTCCTCCTGCGGGGCGGTTGCACAGCCACTGATCGTAGCGAGTAGCAGAGCAGTCACTGCAGTCTGTTTCAATATTTGCGTTTGGTTCATGGTATAGCTCCGGAGAGTTGCTGTTATATTACCGGCGACAGGCGGTTAGCTGAGTGCAAAGGTAGAAACTAGCACCCACCCTTAAATAGTGTCAAGCGAACCGCTACAATCGCCACTTGGCACACAGGGTGCCATCGAAAATAAATAGCAGGAGTCGTGCCAATCAACTACCCGATATGAGCGTTTTTGCACTCGACAAACAGAAGCAACTCCTGATGCCGTGCGCAGAGAAACGGGCACGGCGGCTACTGGAGCGCGGAGGTGCCGTGGTGGTGCCTCTGGCTATGGCTATACACATTCCAACCCAAATCAGAAACGGAGGAAGCGAGACCGGCAGCCTACCCGCGCTCCGCGCGGTGTGCTATCCCTCACCCTCCTGAGGACGCGGTTTCTCGCGCAAGAGTGATGACAACCATATTGATACTCTATTACAGCCGCTACGGTGCGACCGCACAGATGGCCGATCTAATTGCCCGCGGCGTTGGTCAGGTGAGCGGTATGCAAGCGTGCATCCGCACCGTCCCGCCGGTCTCGCCCACCTGTGAGGCGACCACACCGGCGATTCCCGACCGAGGAGCGCCCTATGTAACCGCCGACGATCTGAACCAGTGTGCCGGCCTAGCACTCGGTAGCCCAACTCGGTTTGGTAATATGGCAGCGCCGCTAAAATATTTTCTCGATACCACCACCCCGCAGTGGTTGGCCGGAACGCTCGCAGGTAAACCGGCCACCCTCTTTACCTCCGCCTCCAGTATGCATGGTGGCCATGAGAGCACTCTGTTATCGATGATGTTACCGCTACTGCACCACGGCATGCTGCTGCTTGGTCTCCCCTACAGCGAACCCGATCTGCTGCAGACGCACAGTGGCGGTACCCCCTATGGTGCCAGTCACCTTGCCGGCAGCGATAGTCAGGCGGCCATCAGCGACGCCGAGCGCAACCTCTGTATCGCGCAGGGTGTCCGACTCGCCACAATTGCACGGCAACTGGCTGCATCATGAGTCGATTAACCATCCTGCGCACGCTGCTGATCGGTAGCTGGTTTGCGCTGTTTCTGCTGCTGATGGCGCGGCTCCTCTGGTTAGCACCACCGCAACAGCAGCCGATCGCACTACAGCTACTGCTCCTTGTTGGCCCGCTGCTACTACCGCTACGCGGCCTACTGCAGCAGCGCCCCCGCAGTTACCTCTGGATCAGCCTACTGGCACTCGCTTATCTATTTCATGCGATTGGCGATATCGCGGTCGGTCATGCGCTACCATTTGCGATCAGCGAGCTGCTGTTGGCGCTACTACTCTACGCCAGCGCGCTGTTAGCGCTACGTCAGCAGCGACAGTTAGCGGCAACCCCCTAGCTGATCTGCCCATCTCGACGACGATAGTGCCAAGCGCGCCGCCCCCACTGCCATAGATAGTCACTACCGCTGGCGAGCGTGGTGAGTGCCACCAGCGGTAGCAACCATGACTGTAACGGAGCTAGCAACGCTACGAAGTGATCGGCGGCGAGCGCCAGCAGCAGTGCAATCAGTAGGATCTGACAAGCGGTATTGAGCTTGCTCAGCAGCGTTGGCGCCACCTGCAACTCGCCAGTGAGTCGCCAGAAACTCGCCGCGCCGGCCACAATCAGCAGATCGCGCCCTAGCACGAGCGCGACTAACCACCACGGTAACCAAGCCAACCATCCTGCGGTCAGGTAGCAGCTCAGTAGCAGCAGTTTATCGGCAATCGGATCGAGTAGCGCCCCAAGCCGACTCTGCCACTGGTAGCGGCGCGCTAACCATCCATCAATACCATCCGATAACCCCATCAGGAGAAACAGAAGCAGCGCCTGTTGGTGCATCTGCTGTAGCAGCAATCCGATCAGCAGCGGTAGTAGCGCAATCCGCAGCAGTGTGATCAGATTGGGGATGTCACGCGCAGTCACGGCAGCAGTCGATAGCTCATCATCGCATCTAACCCCGCCTCACCGACCGGCTGCAGGGTGTCGCCGAGAGCGAGCGTCTGCTGCCACACGGCCGCACTACCGTTACCTTGGAGGGCGAGCAGCGCACGACTACCGGCTAGACTCTCAATCACCACCGCCTCAACCCCCTGTAGTCCCTGTAGATGATCGAGCGCGCGCTGTAGCGCCACCAGATCGGTGATATCAAGTAGCAGCAGGCGCAGCGCTGTCCCCTCCCCCGCCCGCGACTCATGACTGACGACTCGGGTTGTCGGTTGTAGATAGTGCGCTGCTAGGCGATCGACACTGTTATCGACACCGGCAATCACCACCTCACCACCACTCGCGGAGGGGGGCGCCTCCCAGTGCCACTGCTCACGCCCAAGATAGAGATCCCAGCGCCCCTGCCAACGACTATCACTATCACGATAGAGGCGACCCACTAACACAGCCTGCGCCTGCTGCTGCTGCGACACCTGTAGCATCTGCTCAAAAAAACCACCCCACAGATCGCTACTACTGACCCCATCGCTCTGCTGCGGTAACTGTAGCGGTAAACCGCGCTGCTGCGCCTGCTTGATCGCCAACTGCTCAGCTAGATGGTCGCTACCGGTTAGCAGGAGTTGCCGCTCACTCCCCTGCTCAAGTACCAGCCAGAGGAGGGTCCGCGGTCGCATACTCCCCCACACCGGCAACCCGGAATCCGTGAGCATCTGCGCCACCACTTGTGGATCAAAACGGAGCTGTAGCATCAACACCGGTAGCGTCTCGGGAAGCGCTGCGCTCTCGCTGATATTGCCAACAGCGGGGGGGGTGACTGCGGCTGCCGACGTTGCAGTTTCTGATGTATCGGGCAGGGCAGTTTCAACCGCCGCCGCGGCCACCTCACTATAGCGATACTCTTGTAACGCAGCGCTAACCTGCTCCGGAGCCGGCAGAGCAGCGGGGAGTTCGCGTCGACCACTCACCCGCATCAACACCTGCCGCAACCCCTCCAGCGCCGCGCGATTGCGAACCGCCTCGGTTCGATCGGAGACCGATAGTTCGACCCAATAGAGGCCATTCATCTCAACCGCGGCGGCCGTTAACGGCAGCAGCAGAAGCAGGGATAGTAGGAGAGTTATCGCTCTATTCATGCGCCGGCACGCTATGCCACAGCCCGTTGCAAGTCAAGCATCCTACGCGCTCTCATCGACACGCCATCTCTGAGCCATCAAGCCACCCCTCTAGTATCGTTGTCAGTTCGGTAAGCAGCAGCGCAATCGCCTCATTAGCCGCTACGACACCACCATAAGGACTACGTTCTGGATGTTGACGGGTGATAGTGAGGGTACGACTACCAAGCAGTTTGCCGCTCACCACATCCAGCAGCGTTATATCCAACACCACCTCAAACAGTGTGCCGTTATGCTTACCGAAACTCTGCCGAAACGATAGCACCTTAGTATCGAGTCGGAGATCGGCATTGACCGGATTAGGAGCCATCACCACACCACCAACCAACCGACTCCGCTCTAAGCTGCGCACCAGTAGCGGTGCTAACATCTGTGCTGGGGTATCGGCCCAGCGATGGTTAGCAAAGTAGTCGATGCGGTAGGGCTCTTGCATATAAGCCATGTTTGAGGTGGCATAGCCTGGCGCCGACTGCACCATACTCACCAGCAGCGTTCGACACGATAGCAGTGGCTGATCACGAGTCGCGGTGGTGGTGGGAAGATCCAGCACGAAGATGCCCTGTTCGCTACGACTATTGACCGCTCCGCCACCGACACAGCCGGCAACAAGCAGGAGCAGTGGTAGCAGTAGATAGGACCGCATTAGCGGCCACTCCAATCGCCACATTCTACTTCTCTCCTGGTCCTAAGCGCCGCTCTGGTGCGCCAAAAATAATGGAGCTGGGATCCTGCTCCAGCCGTTCGCTAAGACGCCGCAGATTACGCGCCGCCTGATAGAGATCATCGACCAGCGCCGCCGCCTCCGGAAGGGTGTCACGGGTAAAGTGGCGCACATCGCCGGCACTCGACTCAATACTGTCGTTGAGCAGACGGCCGGTTCGCGCCAACTCCCCAGCCATCCGATCGAGTGAGCCGGCGGCCGCCCGGAAACCACTGGTCAACTGTAGAAGTTCGGTTAATAGCTGCGGCAACGCCTCGCCCGCCTCGCGGCCGCGTGCACTCATCGCGGCTAGATCACCAAGTGCCGTCTGTAGTAGCGGCTGCTCAGCAGCGAGCGTACCGCTAATCTGCTCTAAGTGGCTTAAGATCGCCGAACTCCTCTCTAAGTTGGGCTGATCTAGGAGCCGATTCAACCGTTTTGCCGTCTCTTTGAACTCATAGAGAAGCTCGGAGGCGTTCTCCTCCAGATGCGCCATCAGCGATGGCTCAGTCTCAATAATCGGATAGGGGGGGTCTAAACTGCTCGGTAGGGGTGCGGCCGCACCGGTCGTACCCACCAAATCGATTGAGAGCAGTCCAGTTAACCCCTGCATCCGCAACATCGCCCGCGTGTTCGTGCGAATCGGTGTCTGCGCAGCCACCTCCAGCAGGATCGCCACCCGCTGCGGATTGTCGTGATCGATAGTGATTGCCGCCACCCGACCGACCGCAACGCCCATAAAACTGACACCTGCATCGACACTCAGCCCCGCCACCGACTCATCGGTATAGACTAGATAGCGCACCGGATGGCGATCGAAACCACCGACACTAAACCACACCACCGCGGCGATACCGCCCGCCGATAGCAGCAGGACAAATAGCCCAATTAAGAGGTAATTGACTTTTGATTCCACACCGACTCCCGGGCACCACGACCTCGTGCGCCCCCAAAAAAACGGGTGATGCGGGGATCGGACGATGCCGCCAGCTCCGCCATCGTACCCACCGCTAGCGCCTGCGCATCACTCAGCAGCACCAACCGATCGACAATCCGCCACAACGAATCCATATCGTGACTCACCATCACCACCGTCAGCGCCAACGACTCAGTGAGCTGCAAAATCAACTCATCAAACGCCGCCGCTGCCACCGGATCGAGCCCAGAGGTGGGCTCATCAAGAAAGAGTAGCTCCGGATCGAGCACCATCGCCCGCGCCAGACCGACCCGTTTACGCATCCCCCCCGATAGCTGTCGTGGCTGTAGTGCCGCCACACTCGGCGCCAACCCCACCTGTAGCAGCTTCAGCAGCGCTAACTCCTCAATCAATCGTTGACTCAGATCGAGTTTGAGCTCCCGCAGCGGCAGCGCCACATTCTCTAGTACCGATAAGCCGGAGAAGAGCGCCCCATCTTGAAACAGTACACCGATACGCTGCCGCAGCCGTGTCAGTGCCTGACCGCGTAGCTGCCGGGGATCTTCACCAAACAGGCGAATGGTACCGCCACTCGTTGGCTGCAGCATCACCATCTCGCGCAGCAGTACCGACTTACCGGTTCCGCTTGGCCCTGCGATGGCGAACACCTCACCCGGTGCGACACTAAAACTGATCCGATCATGGATTTGACGCTGTCCGAAGCGGGTCGAGAGCTCATCCACCACGATCACCGGTGATCCACTAGCCATTAGATCCCCAACTCACTAAACATCACCGAAAAGATCGCATCGACCACAATCACCAAGAAGATCGACTGTACCACCGCTGCGGTCGTCCGCCGTCCAACCATCTCCGCCCCGGCACTCACCTGAAACCCCTGAAAGCAACCAACCCACGCGATAATGGCTGCAAAGATCGGCGCTTTACCCACCCCAATCACAAATGAGGCGAGCGTGACCGCCTCACCGACCCGAGCGATAAAGGTGACCGGGCTAATGCCAAGAACCGCTTGGGCAATCACCATCCCACCGAGCACGCCCATCAGATCGGCAAATAGGGTCAGCAGCGTCAATGAGAGCATCAGTGCTAGCAGCTTCGGTATCACCAACACCTCCATCGGATGTAAACCGATCACCTGCAGCGCACTCACCTCCTCGGTCACCCGCATGGTGCCGATCTGGGCGGCAAACGCCGAACCGGTCCGCCCAGCGACAATCACTGCCGCCATCAGCGGCGCTAACTCACGCAGTAGCGACAACCCCACCAGATCGGCAATAAAGACCTCAGCCCCATACTGGCGCAGCAGATCGCCGCCCTGGTAGGCGATCACCACCCCCAATAGAAACGATAGCAGACCGATAATCGGGAGTGCCTGATACCCCGCCTCGCCGATATGGTGCAGAAGCAAACGCCAGCGAAAACGGCGCGGATGGCGCAGTTGCAGAAGCAGCGCCACCATCATCTCACCAAAGAAGCTCAACAGCGCCTGATACTGCTGTAGTGCAACCACCGCCTGCGCCCCCAACCGTACTAGTAGGTGATCGCGGGGCGCTGGCGGCGGCTGTTGGAGCGCCGCACTATGGCTCGCTACCGCCGCGAACAAGGGTGTAAAGCGTGCGGCCAGACCAACACAACTCACCTCACTACCGCGCTGCTCAAGCTGTCGTAGCGTGCGCTGTAACAGCCACGCCCCGGCACTATCGAGCGCCGTGATCCCCTCCAACTCAAACAGGAGTGCGCCGTTCGGCCATACACTCCGCGCTAACGCCCGTTGAAGCGCCGGCAGTTGCGACAAAACCCACTCACCGCTGCAGCGTACTCCCCCCTCAACCAGCTCAAATTGTGGCACCTGCTTGACACTGTGCCGCATCCGCTATTGCCCCCCCATTTCACTCATCACACTAGTGTAGCGACTCATCACAACTACCCAATCGACCTACCGGCAGAGCGCGCTAGCCTGACTAATCTGATCACCGTATGGCGCGATGCCGTCGAACAGAGCCTCGCGCAGCAACGCCAACCATCGCCTCACGCTTCGGGAGCGCAGAAGATGACTAAATCGTGGCTTACTCCACTGCTCGCTGCCAGCCTCGCCGCCCTACTGGCGGGTTGCGGCAGTAGCGATGATAACACCGCAACCCCAACCGAACCGACCAGTAGCGACAGCAGCTGGGATGGTGAGAGTTGGGACAACTTCAACTGGTCTTAACCCCCCCTATTGTAAACGACAACTGCAAGGAGTCACCGATGCAACACACCCTATCGAAACGGATCACCCTAGCCCTAGCAGGTGTTACCCTCCTCGCGGCGGCGGCGGTTGAGGCGGAACTCACCATCCCGCACCGCTTCCAAGCACAGACCCGCGCCATCGCCGCTGAGGTCAACGCCAACTTCGACGCCATTCAGAGCGCGATCGCTGAACTGCAGCAAGCGCACAACTGCCCGACCGGCATGAGTGATATCGGTGCCTTCTGCATCGATACCTACGAGGCGTCACTGGTTGATAGTAGTAACGCCCCCTTCGATCCGAACAACTGCGATGTCAAGGGTGCCTGTAGCGATCAACCGGTACGCGCTCACAGCGGTATCAACACCACACCGGCAACCAATGTCACTTGGTTTATGGCGGCTACCGCCTGCGCTAAAGCGAATAAGCGGCTACCGACCAACCAAGAGTGGCAGATCGCAGCACTTGGCACGCCCGACACCCTCGACAATGGTGATGATGGTAGCACCACCTGCGCCACCGAAAGTGGCGTTGGGGTGACCGGTAGTCGCACTCAGTGTGTCTCAAACTGGGGCGTTTATGACATGATCGGTAATGTGGCTGAGTGGACTGCCGACTGGATCAGCGGCAGCGGTGAGGTAACGAGCGGGATCGCCGGCAGCGGCTATGGTGACAGCGACAGTGTGATCGATGTGCGACCGGCGCAGTATGGTGATGCACTCTTTCCGGCGGTACTGGTGCGGGGCGGCGACGCCGCTGACGGTAGCGATGCGGGTGTCTTCCACCTCGGCGCCCATATCGGCCCGAGCTACCGCAGCGCCACGCTCGGCTTCCGCTGCGCCCATAGTAAGTAGAGCTAACGCAGCCACAACCGGCGGGTTGTGCTGATTCGCAAGCGCCGATCACAACTTCGGTTAGCGCTATCAACTAGAGAGCGTAAGCTGACCGCAGATCAGGGCAAGGAGCGCCTATGTGTCGGATCGGATGGTTCATCGGCTATCTGCTGTTGGTTGGCTGTCAATCGGCTACTGAGTCGGTTGCTACCACCAACAGCAGCAACGCGCCACCACAGGTACGCGATACCCAACTCGGTCAAGTCACAGAGGGGGGGCGCTTTATCCGCACCGCAAGCACCGGATTAGCGACTCTCACTGAGGCTAGCCAGACAGCGCAACTCCGTTTCTATCTACACCAACCCCCTCAGCACGGTAGCGTGATGGTAAGCGAAGCGGGTGCAATTGACTACCGCCACGACGGTAGCGAGAGTCGCAGCGACACCTTTCAGTGGTACGCCAGTAATGGGTATGAGCACTCTGCCATCGCCACCGCTACGTTTGAGATTCTTGCTATCAATGATCCACCGGTGTGGCACCCCACTCCCTGCTTAGAGACCCCTCAAGAGGAGGCGATTACCGCTCTACTACAGGGCAACGATAGCGATGATCAGCAGTTACACTTTACGCTGCTCACCCCACCTCGCCTCGGTAGCTTGACACTCGATAGCGGTAGTGGTCAGTTTCACTACCGTCCCAACCCAGCAGCGGCGCGTGGCGTCGATCACTTTACCTTTCGGTTATCCGATGCGGCCGGTGCCAGTGTCGAGGGTGAGCAGTGGCTCTTAGTGCGCCAGCGACTCATGCCACTTGGCGACTCCATCACTGCCGGTGTGGTCAGCGCAGCCCCCGCCGATGTTGATGGGGATGGCAATCTACCACCGATGGCAGAGCGAGTCGGTTATCGGCAACCGCTACAGCAGCGCCTTATCGCAGCCGGTTATCGACTCGATTTTGTCGGCCCGGAGCAGGCCGGCAACAGCGCCACCTTGCCGCTGTTTGATCCCGATCATGCGGGGGAACCGGGGATGCGAGATGATGAGTTAGCGCAGCAACTCTATACCCTATTGAGTGATTACCCTGCTGATCTCATCCTGCTCCATATCGGTACGAACGATCTCAATCAGAGCCCAAACCATCCGACCGCACCTGAACAGGATGTGGCCGATCTGCTCGACGCCTTCGATCGCTGGCGCGAAGATAGTGGCCAACACCCCACCCTCTTTATCGCACGTATCATCGATCGCTATCCACGCGACAGTAACACCACCCTATTTAACGATCGGGTGGTAGATAGTGTGGTACTCCCACGCCGCGATAGCGACCTTATTATCGTTGATCAGGAGCGCGGGGCGGGTCTCGACTATGCCGTCGACCTAGCCGAAGATAGCCTCTGGCCACAGCTCCACCCCACCGCAACCGGCTACGACAAGATCGCAGCCGAGTGGTACCGCGCACTACAGCAGAGCGGGCGGCTGGCGCGCTGCCCACCCTAACTACGCCGGTGATCTGAGTGCGCGCTGATGGATCTGTCGCAGCAGTGCCAGATCGAGCCACTGCGCCGCAACCGCGTCCCCCCCTAGCTGCTCAAATGGGTGATCGGGCTCACCCCACTGATCGAGTACTAGCGCTGCATCAGGGAAGGCTTCGTCGGCCGTGTAACCATTAACCGCCACCACCGTGGTGAGATCGGCACCGCGCGCGGCCTGTAACCCATTTGCCGAATCCTCAAATGCCAGCGCCGCCGCGGCCGGTAGCTGCAACTGCGCTAAGGCGTAGTGGTAGATATCAGCCGCCGGCTTCTTTGCCGCCACCACATCACCGGCCGCGATCACCTCAAACCAGCTAAGCGCCTCAGCACCGAGCGTATGGTGTAGTAGTGCGGTGACGTTTTCTGGGGTAGTGGTGGTGACAATCGCCAACCGCAGGCCAGCCTGCCGCACCTCAGCCAAGAGTCGTGCCACCCCACTGCGCAGCGGAATCGCACCGGCGGCGAGCAGCGCCGTATAGTGTTTGGTCTTAGCCCGATGTAACCCAGCGATCCACGCCGAGTCACCCGCAGCAGGGGGAAGGGTCGGCTGGTAGTGTGCAATATAGTGAGCGATTCGCTCCTTACCGCCGGTGACACACAGCAGTTCACCATAACGGCGAGGTGACCACTCCCAGTCGAGACCGGCATCTGCAAAGGCGCGATTGAAGGCGACCCGATGGCCGTCGCGTTCGGTATCAGCCAACGTCCCATCGACATCAAATAGCAGCGCCTGTAACGGCATCATCACACATCTCCTATCATAATGAGTAGATTATCGAGTTGCCGCTACAGCCTACCCGATCCCACTCTGTACTACAGCGGTAGCACGTGATCATCGTGACATAACCCGACAAAGATTGCGCAATGGTCACCATTCTGGTATCTATCGCGCTCTGTTTCGCGCCCCTCCCGCGCTTGCATGGGAGGCGGCATTCAGCTAGGAGAGAGAGACGTGCCGACACAGCCCAAAGCCACAGCCGCGACTAAACGCGCTAAATCGACCGAGACGAGCGCCTCGGCACTCGATGGATTTCGCCGCTTCGAGCCCTATCAGCCGAAGGCGAAAGAGGAGTATATGAGCGAGCGCATGAGCGCCCACTTTCGCCAACTATTGGAGGCGTGGCGCACTGAATTGATGGAGGAGGTCGATCGCACCGTCCACCACATGAAGGATGACGCGGCCAACTTCCCCGACCCCAACGATCGCGCGACTCAAGAGTCTGAGTTCACCATGGAGCTACGGACGCGTGATCGCGAGCGTAAGCTAATCAAAAAGATTGGCGAGGCGCTCACCAAACTCGATGAGCATGACTACGGCTACTGCGAATCGTGCGGCATTGAGATCGGGATCCGTCGCCTTGAAGCGCGCCCGACTGCCACCCTCTGCATCGACTGTAAAACCCGCGATGAGATTCGCGAAAAGCAGCACGGTTAACTATAGCGAGGTACCCATGGATCTTATTGAGGCAATGCGAACACGGCGCGCCTGTCGCGCCTATCTCGACCAGCCGGTGAGTGAGGCACAGATCAGCGATATCCTCGACGCTGCCCGCTGGGCACCCTCCGGGGTTAATATGCAGCCGTGGCGAGTGGAGGTACTCTACCGCCCGGCAATCGATCGCCTTGCCACCGCGATTGTCGCCGCCCGCAGCGCTGAACAGCCGGCTAATCCCGACTACGCCTACTATCCCGCGACTTGGTTTGATCCCTACCGCAGCCGCCGCCGCGCGACCGGTTTAGCGCTCTATGGTGCGCTCGGTATCGGTCGCGAGGATCGCCAAGCGCAGCAGGATCTCTGGAACAGCAACTACCGATTCTTTGGTGCACCGGTTGGGCTCTTGCTCTTTATTGATCGCGAACTAGGCCAGGGCTCTTGGATCGACTACGGCATGTTCATCCAGAATATTCTGCTCGCCGCCACGGCTGCCGGCCTCGGTAGCTGTCCACAAGCGGCATTTGCTGACTATCCTGACATCGCTCGTGAACAGCTTGCGCTTGCGCCGCGACAGGCGCTGATATGTGGTATTGCGCTCGGATACGCCGATCCACAGGCCGCTGCCAATCACTTCCGAACGGAACGCGAACCGGTCGAACACTTCACCCACTTTCACCGCTAGGTGGTAGCGCTGCGGCGCTACCGATCGCCTCTGCCCATGTCGCTGTCACCCCCACTCACCGCCACCTTGCAGCGACAGCACTATATCGGACGGTTTGCTCCCTCTCCGACTGGATCGCTCCACTACGGTTCACTGCTGACCGCTGTCGCCAGCTATCTGGAGGCGCGCTCCCACCACGGCGAGTGGCATTTACGGATCGAGGATCTCGATCCGCCGCGTGAGGTACCGGGGTCGGCAGATAGCATCCGCCGTACCCTAAACCACTTTGGGCTGGTGTGGGATGGTGAAGTGATCTACCAGAGCCAGCGCCACGACGCCTATCAGCAGGCTCTCCAGCAGCTAATCGATGCCGGCCACTGCTATCGCTGCCGCTGCTCACGTCGCGAAATTGCCAGCCGCGCCCCGCAGTTAGCCACCGGCGACTACGACAATTGGTGTCGCGATGGGGGTGGGGCGTCGGGACACGCTTGGCGACTGCGGTGCGAAGGGGCGATCACATTTATCGATCAGCGCCAAGGTCGCTGCCACCAGCAGCCGGGGGCAGAGGGGGATTTTGTGATTCGGCGCGCCGATGGACTGTTTGCCTACCAGCTAGCGGTGGTGGTCGATGATGCCGCTAGCGGGGTGACCGATATTGTACGCGGTGCTGATCTGCTGCCGCTCACCGGTCGTCAGATCCTACTACAGCACAGCTTAGGCGTCGCAACACCGCGCTACCTTCATCTACCGTTAGTGGTCGATGCGAGCGGCCAGAAGTTGAGCAAACAGCGACACGCCCCGCCACTGCTCGACACCAATCCAGTCCCGCCACTGGTCACGATCCTCCAGTTACTTGGCCAGCGCCCACCCGCAACACTCCAGCGCGCGACACTTGCAACCGTATGGGATTGGGCACACCACCACTGGACGATAGAAACGCTCCCCACCGCAGCGACCCTACCGCTGCTAACACCGAAGATAGAGGTAGCGTGATGCTCTCCGATATCGCCAACTACGTCCCGATCAACGAGCATGTCGCCACCGGCGGTCAACCAACCGAAGCGCAGATCACCGAGTTGGCCAAGCATGGCTTTCAGATCGTCATCAATTTAGGACTCAACGATCCGCGCTACAGTCTAGCTGATGAGGCGGGGAGCGTGCAGGCGCTTGGGATGACATATCACCATATTCCCATCACCTTTAACGCCCCCCTCCCCAACCAACTGCGCGACTTTGTCGCATTGATGGATAGTGCCGTTGATCAGCGCATCTTTATCCACTGCGCGCTTAACTACCGCTCAAGCTGCTTCACCGCGCTCTATGGTCAAGTGCGCTGGCGCTGGAGTGAGTGGCACGCTGATGAGTTTATTCATGGCATCTGGAGGCCAGATGCGATCTGGAGCACCTTCATAGAGCGTGCCCGCGCCGCACTCCAGATGTCGAGCGGCGGTGTCAGTGCGACACCACGGCAGAGACCACAACCCACCGCTGCGACACCGCAACCGGCAGCGCCGCTCACCCAGCTACAGCGCCCACGACCTCAACCACCGCGATCGGCACCCCCCCCCGCTCCACCACCGAAACAACCGATCGCCGCAGCAGAGCCCGCGCCAACAGCGGCGCCAACAGCGCCGCCCGATACGGTGAAACGACCCGCCGTGAGCGGCCATGCCGCCCCCCCGAGTCATGTTATTCGACAGAAGATTGAGCGCTACTACGACACCATCTGGAATCGTCGCGATCAGCGGCTGATCCCGGTACTGCTGACAACCGATCTTCCGTTTCGTACCACGCTCGGACGCAGTGGTCGTGGACGCCGCCAATTAGCCGCCGAGATTGAGCGCCTTCAGCAGGCGCTACAGGGGTGTCGCTGTGAGATCAAAGCGCTGGTGTGCGAGGGGGAGCAGGGGTTTGTGCAGCTACAGTATCGTGGCCTCCACCACGCTGAACTACTCGGTTTTCCCGCAACGCAACAGCCGCTGGCATGGAGCTCAGCGGCGCTGTTTCAGTTTCGACAGGGGCGAATTGTACAGCTCTGGGAGTTGGGCGATCTGCACGATCTCTATCAACAGTTATCGCGCCACTGTTGATCGGCGCGATCCCCGGTTTAAGACTCAATCGCCACTCACCACTAGCGGCACCACCTCCAGCTCTACACCACTAGGTACAGCTGGTGGACGGGGCGTATCGTAGAACTCTAACGCGCCGATATCGGGCGCAGAACCGGCATATGGGAGCGTTACCGCTACACCGCGTGACCAGCTCATCGCGCGGGCAAGGGTGAGGGTGTTGCGGTCATAATCGACCTGTGTGATCGCAACCGGTTCACCCTCACCAATCTGGATCGTATCGCCATCGGTGATACCGTAACCATCGAAGAAGAAACCGGCATCCGCCACCTGCAGCGAACGGCTATCGCTGCCGCTATTGGTCGCGCTGGTGAGCGGGCGGCCACCATCCACCGCGGCGCTACTCGGATAGGGCTCGAAGGCGCTGCGCGACTGCTCGCCGGTCACTTGTTCCGGTGCGCTAAAGGGGAGTTGCGCGAGCGCCTGACTATGGCGATCAGCCCCCTCAATAGCGGCGCTCTCCAACCAGCTACGCCAAGCAGAGAACTCAAGCTCCTGCCACCGCCCCGAAACCTCTGCGGTGAAGTGGGGTGATTGCCAACTGTTGTAGTAGAGGTTGTAGTCAATCTCCTGACCGGAGCCGCTACGCAGCAGCAGTTCGCGGCGATTATCGGCGATGATGTTGTTGATCATGGAGGCGTCAGCCGGTCCCCAATCGGCAGCCAGACCGGCGAAGGTTTCGCTATCACCCTGCCAACTACTGTTACTACCGGTGTAGTCGCGCCGGTTATTCAGTACGGTATTGTTGTAGACCTTATACCCGCGTAGCACGATGATACCGCCACTGTTGTCATACACAATGTTGCGGCGGATGATCACATCCTCGGAGCGGCGCTGCGATCCCTTGTGGATCCCCATCCCACCAAAGCGGTTATCCCCCACTTTCGTGCCGCCATCGTTGTTGCCACTGGCGCCAAAGATGAGATTATCTTCAATCACCCAGCGCGCCGCACTCTTCAGGTCGATCGCATTCTCAGCGTTATCGCGGATGATATTGTTGCGCACCACCACGCCGCGACTGCCGGTATCCTCCTGCTGGGCGGAGGCGGAGAGATCATAGTTGGTGTCGGTCTGTATCCCATCGGAGACCGTGCTACCGCCTAACAGGTTGCGCTCAATGAGTGTCCCCTGTATCAGGTAGCGACTATTGCCGATAGTGACGGAGTTCATCGCATTACCCACCAGATCGTTGTCGTGGATATGGGTCTGCTGCGCCTGGGAACCGATCGCAATGGCGTGGAGCGACATGCGCTGAATGCGACAGCCGGCCACCTCATTGCCAACACTCCCATCGGTGATCTGAATACCCGTCTCACGGTAACCATCACCGCGCTGATCGGTAAAGTTGCTATCGCCGACAATCGTCAGGTTAAGGAGTCGATGGTGGCCACCACCGCTAACGAGAATATTCTGTAGATTCCCCTTCGCCGGTAGTGAGGCGTAGCGGATGGTTAGCCCATCTAGGGTGATGTAGTCGCGGCCGCTAAGATAGACTATCGGATTGGCACTGCCATCACCCACAACTTTCGCCACTTCACCCGGATAGGCGCGGTAGCTAATCGGCGCACCGGATCGGCCCGATCGACTCGGAATAATCCGCTCACGCCAACTTCCACCCCGCAACCAGAGCGTATCGCCGGGTTGTAGTGTGCGGTTGGCCATCGCAAGGGTGCGCCACGGTTTCGCTTCGCTGCCGCTATCACCATCATCACCATCGGTTGCCAAATAGTAGTCAGCGGCAGCGGCAGCGGCGCTAAATAGGGTGAGTGGCAGTAGCAGTAGTAGTGCATAGGATCGAGGGTATTGCATCGGATCGGTACTCCAGAGAGAGGGGGTGGTGCCTCCCTGCGGCTATCACGCGCCGTCGCTCCCGACGGTGAGTCACACCCTATCCCGATCTCGATACCGATTCCGTGGCCAACTCGACAACTGCCCCGCGATAGTGATCGCGTTTTGCTAATAGCGCCGTGCGGCAAACGGCCGATCTAGTCGCTCAGCAGCGGTCGCTGCTAGCGCCTGCTGCAGGGCGGTAACAAAGCTCCGCTCTGGTACCAGATAGTGACTACCACTCGCTTCTGCGCCCGCAGTGAGGTGAGCTAGCAGCGCCGGATCGTCAAGTAGCCGCCGCAGTTTATTACGCAGATCGGCCACCGAGTCGGGGTAGTAGAGTAGCCCATTGCCACCATTCTGTACTACGTAGGGGAAGGGACCAAAGTTAGGCGCCACGACCGGACGACCTGCCACCAGTGCTTCGATCGCCACCTTACAGCGCGACTCGCTAGATGCCGAGCGGGTCGGTGTCACCACCAGATCGACACACTGTAGAAGTGCCGGAAGTCGGGTATGCTCAACAGCACCGAAAAGCTCAATGCGATCACGATTGCCGGCCGCATCAATCGTCGCGGTGAGCGCCTCCCGATCGTGGCCATCACCGGCATAGAGTAGTCGTAGCCCCGGATAGACAGCAAGTAGCGGCTCCACAGCTTGGTAGAGATCAAACACCCCCTTCTCTCGACCGATCCGGCCAACATAGAGGAGCGTCAATGTGCCACTATCCCCCGCCTCTGCAGGCGCTGCCGAACAGGGTAGCGGGTGACTATGATCATCCCACCCTCGCAAGAGCGGCCGATAGCTAAGGTTGAACTGCTGTAGTCGATCAGCAGAAATACCGCCGCGCAGCAGCTCCTGCTCCAGATAGGGGCCATGACAGAGGACTGCAGCACTGCGACGAATCACCGCAAGATTGAGTCGCCGGCGCAACCGCCGCCATCCACTGCGCTGCTCCTGCTGCAGGCTGGTGTGGCGGCTGCAGATCAGCGCCCCCCCACAACACCACGCCACCAACCCACAGATCCAGAGTGGGGGGCCGCCGGCGGCAGCGCAGATGATATGCGTTGGCCGAAATCGCAGTAGCTCGATGGCGATCAGCAGCGTCGTTCGCAGCTGCCGCCACGCCACCACCAAGGGTGGCGCAACCAACCGCGGGTAGCGCAGCGCCCGGGCCCGCACCCCACCGAGTTGAAGTCGCGCATCGCGGGCGCTAAGCGAGAGCAGTAGCGTCGGTGCACCCGCTGTACCCGCCAAGACACTACCGATGTAGTGGTAGGGGCCACTCTCAGCGACGGCGGTCGGGGTCACGCCAAGTGCCGCTAACTCCTGTACCACATCGCCATGTTTACAGTAGGCGATACGCCGTTTCGATCGATCCATTATCCCGCTCCTTAACCAAGCGCTATCGAAACTGAGCATGGCAGAGGCTACCGCGCGGTGGGGTAAACGGCGGGAAAATCCTCCCCAAGTAGGGGGTCAATCCCCCACCCTAGTGCGAATTACCATCCCGATCACAGTGATCGATTGACCCCGATCACCAAATGGTAATTAACCCCTTTACCTGACACCCTTCAGATGGCGTTGTGTGCCCCTGTTCGCAGTTATTCTTTAGCACTCCCCTATCCTCGTCTGCACAGCGCAGCTAACAGTGTGTCGGCTGCAAAAGACGCATCCGCGACGAGGTTTTTTTATGTTCTCACCCGCCACTTTTCATCACCGCTACCTACCGCTTTTAGTCGCAACTAGCCTACTCTTGAGCGCCACCGCAGCGGCGGTTGCGGAACCGATGCTGCAAGTGAGTGCAGCATCTGACCGGAGCGATCCACTCCCCCTATCGGCACAACGACTACAAGGTAGCCACTTCATCTTTACCGCCAGCAGCGCGGATCTTCTCGCCGTCGCCTTCTATCTGGATGATCCTGAACTGCGTGAGCCACCACTCCGCCGTGAGGAGTATGCGCCGTTTGATCTAGCGGGAACGGCCAGCGGCGGTACCGCCGAACCGTTTGATACCACCCTATTAAGTGAAGGGTTACACACCCTCACCGCACGGATTAGCTACCGTGATGGGAGCGAATCGACGCAGTCGGCAACCTTTGAAGTCGATAATGATGGGGTGCCGCTGAGCGGCGATCCGACCGCGCCATCACGACCCGTATTAAGCTTCTCAGACCAAGCCGATCGCAGCGGCGCTATACCGCTAGCCGATCAGCAACTCACCGGTAGCCTCTACCTCTTCAGTAGCGAACCGCCTAACGTGGTAAGCGTTACCTTCTATCTTGATGATCCAGCAGCGCAGCAGCCGTTTCACGTTGAGGGACACCCCCCCTTTGATCTGGTCGGTACAGCCCGCGACGGCAGTGCGCTGCCGTTTGATACGACGCATTTAAGTGATGGTGAACACACCCTCGGCGTCCAATTTCTTGATAGCAGCGGCGCAAGCTGGCGTGAGCAGGTGACATTTTATGTCAATAATGGGCTGCCGACGCTGCCGCTGACCGAGCTCCACTATAGCCGATACCCCGATCGCCGGGCGGCACAGCCGCTCGCTGATGCGACACTTGATGGGATCATCTATCCATTCGCAACGGCTACCGATGAGCAGCTTAGCGCGGTCGCTTTCTATATTGATGATCCGAGTGCTAGCGCGACCCCGTGGCGCTACGAGGGGTACGCGCCGTTCGATCTTGCCGGTACTGCTAGCGACGGTAACGCACACCCGTTCGATCTGACACAGCTCACCCCGGGGGCGCACCAGATCAGCCTCCGTAGCTACTACCGTGATGGTCGTGAGGAGCAACAACAGGTGGCGTTCTGGATCAACGAACCGACTGTTGATGACAGCGATCCCGCCGATAGCAGCGATCCGGCCGATAGCAGCGATTCGGCCGATAGCAGCGATCCGGCCGATAGTAGCGATCCGGCTGATAGTAGCGATCCCGCCGATAGTAGCGATCCGGCTGATGGCACCGATCCGACCGACAGCAGTGATCTCGCTGATAGCAACCAGCAGCCGATCGCCTACCCCGACTATGCGGTGACCGATAGCGATCAACCAATCACTATCGATATTCTCGCTAACGATATCGGCCTTGCAGATACACCGATCCAGCTCACCACCACCGCACCGCAACTCGGTAGCGTCACCATCACCCCACAGCAGACGCTCTACTACACCCCGGCGGGCAGTAGCGGTGAGGAGCGCTTCGACTATCAGATTAGCGATCGTGACGGCGATCAGGCGATCGCAAGCGTAACTATCACGCTCGTTTGCGGTAGCGATAGCTGCAGTAGCGATAGCCGTGACTATCAGCTACGGCTACAGTGGCAGCCGGTGGATGGTGTCGATGGTTACGCGATTATGATTGGTCGCAGTGCAGAGGATGATCTGATCCCGCTCACCGAGTTGCCAATCACCACCCTCAATGCGTCAGCACCCCGTTTTGAGACGCTAGCAAGTCGGCTCGATGCCACCCCCGGCGATGCGATCTGTCTTGCGGTACAGGCCTACAATAGTGCCGGCTACTCCGCACCATCCACCGCCGCCTGCGCGACGCTCTAAGCGTATATCGCCCTGGGGTACACGATCGTGTACCCCAACCTCCCACCCAATCCCTGCTAAATCTGACAGAATTGCAAGACCGATGACGGCGAATCGATTACAATCGGCCATTCAATAGCGGACATTCGCAACGATAAAGGTCTGCAATGGCACCACCCTGTAATCGAAACTGCTATAACAGCGTCTTTATCGGTCGCCAGCCGATCTACGATCGCAACCTGAAGGTGATCGCCTACGAACTGCTGTTTCGTGGCGGTGACCAAGATCAGGCGGCGGTGGTAGATGGTGATCAAGCCACCTCACAGGTGATGATCAACGCCTTCATGGATCTGGGCTTAGAGACGCTAGTCGGTGAACTCCCCGCTTTTATCAATCTGACCCACAACTTTCTGGTCGGTGAGATCGCGCTCCCCTTTTCACCCCGACAAGTGGTGCTAGAGGTGTTAGAGGATGTGCTACCGGGACCCGAGGTGGTTGCGGCGATCGCAGCACTGCGCAAGCGCGGTTACACCGTTGCGCTTGATGATTTTGTCTACCATGAGAGTCAGGATGAGTTCCTAGCGTTAGCACAGATTGTGAAACTCGATCTCATGGCGCCAGGTGCCGAACCCCTAGCGGAGCAGATTGCGCAGATCCGCGCCATCAACCCAACCGCACGCCTGCTCGCCGAGAAGGTTGAGACCTTAACCATGTTTGAGCGCTGCAAAGCGCTCGGTTGTGAGCTGTTTCAGGGCTACTTCTTCTGTAAACCGCATGTGATGTGTGGTACTAGCCTACCGCCCAATCGGTTGGTGATCCTCAATCTACTAGCGCGCCTGCAGAATCCCGATACTGAGGTAGCCGATCTAGAGCGGCTACTAGTACAGGATGTCTCCCTCACCTACCGCCTGCTGCGCTACATCAACTCGGCAGCGTTTGGGCTACGCACCCAGATTGACTCAGTTCGCCGCGCCATCACCCTGCTGGGTATCAACACAATTCGGCAGTGGGTGAGTCTGATCCTGCTCACCCGGATTGAGGAGAAACCGCTCGCGCTGATGGTCACCTCACTGGTTCGGGCACGGATGTGTCAGCGGTTAGCGGAGCATCTGCGCCGTGCCGATAGTGAGCGCTACTTCACCACCGGTCTCTTCTCGACCCTCTCAGCGATGCTCGATCGCCCGCTCCCGGAGCTACTTGATAAGTTGCCGCTGAATGAAGATATTAAGCAGGCACTGCTCAATGGTAGCGGTGATATGGGTCGACTCCTATCACTCGTCATCGCGTATGAGCAGGGGGATTGGGCGGTGCTTGACCACGCAACCGAATTTGAACCATCGCAACTACGCGAGGCCTATCTAGAGGCGGTGGGTTGGGCTGACGATAGCACCCTCGAACTGATCCAGTAGTTGGGATCGTGCAATTGCTCAAGGTTTACAACCCTACCTCACCCCATCACAATGAACAGGCACAAATACCCATCAGGAGAGATAGTTGAATATGCGACACCTACTAACCCTTAGCATCGCAGCGCTGTTCAGTTTCGGCCTGCTGCTACCGCTAGAGAGTGATGCCGCTCGGCTCGGTGGCGGTAAGAGCTTTGGCATGCAGCGCTCCGCCCCAACGCCATCGACCCCACCCCGCAGTAGTGCGGCAACAACGCAGCAGCGCCCAAGTAGTGGCGCGAGTCGCTGGCTCGGTCCCCTAGCCGGACTTGCAGCAGGAGGGCTACTTGCCGCGCTCCTGTTTGGCGATGCGTTTGATAGCCTACAGCTATTCGATTTTCTGCTGATTGCCGGTATCGCGTTTGCGATCTTCATGTTTATGCGACGCCGCCGGACAGCATCGCAGCCAGCGATGGCGGGAGCCGGTGCACCCTACCAGCGCGAGCAGAGCGCAACCGGCTTTGGCAACACGCAACCACCGCAGGATCGCACGTTTGCGACACCGGAGATAGGTTCCGCGCTCCGTGGCGAAGGTCCACGTGACGGACTGCGCCAAGATCCACTACCGAACTGGTTTGAGCGCAGTAGCTTCCTCGACGCCGCCCGCAACCACTTTATTCGGCTACAAGCCGCGTGGGATCAGGGTGATATGCGCGATCTACAGGAGTACACCACCCCGGAACTATTTGCCGCCCTCAGTGCTGAACGGCAGGAGCATATCGGTGCCGACAACTTCACCGAGGTGGTCGAGTTGGCGGCAGAGCTAGTCGGTTTTGAACAGGGGGATGGCTTTGTGCTAGCGAGTGTTCGTTACAGTGGTCTGATCCGTGAGGGGCATGGTGCAGAGGCAGCACCCTTTAGCGAGATGTGGCACATTCGCCGGGCGACCGATAGCGATAATGCTAACTGGTATGTGGCCGGCATTCAGCAACTCGACTAAACGGTACTGAATTATCCCTAGATAAAGGGCGGGGCTACGGTCTCATCACCGTGGCCGCGCCCTCCTCCGCGACAACCACCTCCATCCGCTCAATATCCGCTAGATTGACCACGCGCCCCTCAAGGGTACGAAAGCGCCGATCAAAAATATCGTCGCGATAGGCGACATAGTGCTCCACCTCACCCGTATGGACGTTAATGACCCGCACGTTAAAGAGACGATGCTGCTCCTGCCACTGTAGCCAGAACAGGGCCGCACTGATGATAAGCAGCAGCGCTAATAGCAGCAGTGGCCAGCGCCGCTGCCAACGAGCGGCAGCGCTATCTGCAAGCGCCGGCTGGCGCCGCGGGGCGTCAGCCGATCGCTGCTGCGCCCGTAGATAGCCAAATAGTCCACTGATTAGCAGTAGCGTTAGGATTAATTTTCCGATCATCGCACACCCATCTTCGACGCCATTCACTGCACGCTACGGTAGTAGTCGTGGCAGTAGCAGTACGGTGGTGAAGTTCTGTAGAAAGTGGATCACCATCGCCGCCACCAGACTCCGCCGCCACAACACCAAGCGGCAGAGCATGATGCCAATCACCGCAGTGGTAACAACCCCAATCGATCCCTGGTAGCTGTGACCGGCAGCAAACAGTAGCGACGATAGCATGATCGGCCACCACTCACCAGCCAGCAGGGTACGCAGCCGGTAGAGCAGCCAACCGCGGAAGATCAGCTCCTCGGTGACCGCCACCAGTAGCAGAAAGAGGAGCGCTAGCAGCTGATCACTGCGCTGATTGGGGAGCAGTTGTACCGTCGGCACCTCCCCCGCTGCGGGCACCTCCATACCGATCAACTGTAGCAGTAACAGCAGCAGGGCCAGCGCTAGATAGAAGGCGGGAAACAGGAGCACGCCCAGACGTAACTCCTGTCGCCACTGTAAGGTCTGCCAACCCATCGCCGCTAACGGCTCGCCACTTGTACGCATTAGCAGCAGCACCAGTAGCAGCAGCAGCAGGTGGCGTCCCCCCTGCTGGAGGGCAAAGCAGCGAAACGCGACCGATGTCGAAGCGGGTTCGATCCATGGTGGTAGCACCATAATTGCCACGCCCACGAGTAGCAGCAGAAGTAGCTGTAGCAGCTGCTGCCAACGCGAGAGTGGCGAGGTCACCTCAATCAAGTACCAAGCGTGAGACTAAGCACTTCAAATAATCGGTCTCCGGGATGGCCGGATGGATCGGATGGTCGGGCGCTTGATGCCCCTGCCAGAGTAGCTGCAGCCGCCGATCGACGTGGCGCGCCGACTGATTAAGTAGCTGCCGTAGCTCAGCGGCAGGAAGATGATAGGAGCAGGAGGCGCTAATCAGGATACCGTGACGCCCCAACAGCTGCATCGCCGCTTGGTTAAGGCGTCGATAGGCAGCGACTCCCGTCTTCATATCCTTCTTGCGCTTAATAAAGGCGGGCGGATCGGCGATAACCACATCAAACCGCTCCTGATCGGCGCGCAGCTGTCGCAGCACCTCAAACGCATCACCGGCGAGGGTGCGAAAGCGATCACCGACACCATTGCGCATCGCATTGAACTGCGCCTGCGCGAGTGCCGGCTCGGAGCTATCGACCGCTACCACTTCTGCCGCACCGGCGACTGCCGCCTGTACCCCCCAGCCACCCACATAGCTGAAGAGATCGAGTACCCGTGCCCCCGCCACCAGGCGGTTTGCGAATGCTCGATTCTCTCGATGATCATAAAACCAGCCGGTCTTCTGCCCCTGCGCGAGCGGTGCCTCAAAGCGACACCCATTCTCCTCAATCACCACCTGATCGGGTAGCTCACCGACCACACACTCACTATAGCGCTCTAACCCCTCTAGTGCGCGGGCCGAAGTGTCGTTGCGCAGCAGAATAACGCGCGGCTTGAGCACCTGCTCTAGCGCCGCGACAATCGCCTCTCGCTGCTGCTCCATACCCGCCGTGTTGATCTGCACCACGATAATGTCGTTAAAGCGATCGATCACCAGCCCCGGCAGGGCATCCCCCTCACCATGCACCAGGCGGTACCATGGGTGGGGATAGAGACGCTGCCGCAGTGCCAGCGCGATGTTCAGACGATGCACCAGTAGCGACTTATCGAGTGGATGGCGCAGGTCACGACTAACTAGCCGCGCACAGATGAGCGAGTGCGGGTTGACGTAGCCGCAACCGAGCAGCCGTCCATCCGCTGCCTCAACCCGCACCGGCTCGCCAGCACTAAAGTTCTGCAGCGGCGTCCGCTGCACATCCACCTCATTACTAAAGATCCAGAGATGGCCGGCTCGCAGTCGCCGATCCTCCCCCTTTTTTAATACTAGCGCAGACAACTCGCTCATCAATTGACCCTGTTTTAACCCGTTAATTATAGATCCACCGGCTCCAGCGCCGGATCGTAGTCGTGCCACACCTTCGGGCGTGCCGCCTCCTCTTCAGCGATATAGTTCGCCTGCTGTTTCAACTGTACAGCGTTACGCGCATCGGCAACCACCTCAATGCTCTCCTCACCAAACATCACTTGCCGTAGCAGCCGGTAACCAAACTGTAGCAGCGCCACCTCATCGACGAGTAACGCCTCATACTCTGCTGTAGGTAGTGCAAAACTGCTATGGAAACCATCGGAACGAACAAACTCACGGAAGGTGTCGATGTCGTAACAGGCCATAAAGAAGAAGCGGCGACTACGCAGACTCGGTTTGCCGATGGTCGCCCCGGAGGATTTCTTCTTCAGAATGAGCTGCCGCCAACCGCGTGAGAGTTCATCATACTCTTTGACCCCCTGCTCCTCACGGTAGGCATCAATGGTGAGCGAGCGATCCTCCTGATGGCCAAGACAGTGGCTCTCTTCAACAAGCGCATAGGAGTCGCTATCGGTGTACTCATCCTGCTTACGCATCGACACCAGTGCAACCGGATAGTAGCGGCAGGCGGTGGGGCGATCTTCATAGACCGAGCACCCCTCATCAGTCATAAAGCGGCAGGCACTGCCCCCCTCAACCGATTTGAGCTTCACCCCCGCGATGCCATCCTTCTCAAACTCAAAAGGGACTGTATATTCGCGCAGAAACTGCGCTGAGGTGACACCGAGTCGGTTCTTTAACCGAATGATGTCATAGGGGGTCAGTGTGATATCGATCGACTTACAGCAGGCGTTAAAGCAGCCGATCGCCTTGTGACAGCGAAACGAGATCACCTTGTCGCCGTCATACATCTTCGGCATCACCGGGCTAGAGAACGGCAGATTAGGTTGGTCGCTCATAGATCACCTCTGTTAGCGTGCAAAACCTTCGCATCGTGAAAACGAAAAAAGGCCGAGCGGCTGTTGCCGCCCGGCCTCTTCCAACGTGCTACCCTGTGGTAGCACGCGGACGCCACAAGGGCTTAGTGGTCAGCCTTCTTGAACAACTTCGACTTATCGACCAGATCAACGTGGGCGCGCTTGAAGCAGGTCCACTTCTTCGACTCCTTGTCGTAGATGGAGTTCACGAAGCACTTCCAGTTCTCCTCGTCGACAAAGTTCTTGTCGGTACGATAGTAGAAACCAGGATAGCGCGACTCCTCACGGAACTGAATGTGCTTCATGTGCGCTTCAGCGGTCAGGATGCGGTGGTAGTTCTCCCACGCACGCAGCAGTTCGTGGAGATCTTTAGCACGCATCTTCTGCGCATCTTCCTTCAGCATCTCCAGCTTCTGCTCAGCTACTTCCAACATCTTGTCGTTGGTGTTGTAGTAGGTTGCGACACCGGCCACATACTCATCCATGATCTTCTGCAGACGGAACTGCAGCATCTTTGGTGTGATGTAGTTCGGGTTGACGTCGATCGCGGTGCTGTAGTCCTTAAACTGCATGTAGGTCTTGACCGGCTGATAGATCTCATCAACCAGCTGATCGACCGGGGTATCCAGCTCAGGAGTCCAATCCTTGTTATCAAGGACGAACTTGATCATCGCCTTCGCAGCCATACGACCCTCAGCGTGCGAGCCTGAGGAGAACTTGTGGCCAGAGGCGCCAACACCGTCACCTGCGGTGAAGAGACCGGTCACCGTGGTCATACCACGATAGCCCCAGTTCCAGCCGCTCGGCAGATGGCTCGGTACACCCGCCTCTTTCTCATCAGTCGGCGCGCCAACGTCATTCGGGCCAGAGGTCCAGATACCGCAGCAGCCAGAGTGCGAACCGAGTAGGTACGGCTCGGTCGGCATCAGCTCGGAGTTCTTCTTCTCCGGCTCAATGTTCTCACCGACCCAGATACCACACTGGCCGACACACATGTCGAGGAAGTCTTCCCACGCCTCAGCCTCAAGGTGCTTCACCTCGCGCGGCGACAGGGTCTCACGCAGGTTAGCTAGCGCGGTGACGGTATCCATATAGATAGGACCGCGACCCTCTTTCATCTCCTTGAGCATAACGTGGTTACGCAGGCAGGAGGCCGGCACCGCAGCCTGACCGTACGGCGGGTACTGGTCGAGCATCTCGGCATTCTTCTGCAGGTAGTTCTCGCCATAGGCGTTCATCGCCTTCGACTTGAACAGCAGGAACCACGCGCCAACCGGACCGTAACCATCTTTGAAACGGGTCGGAACGAAGCGGTTCTCCATCATGGTCAGCTCGGCGCCTGCCTCAGCAGCCATCGAGTAGGTGGAGCCAGCATTCCACACCGGATACCATGCGCGACCGGTGCCCTCACCGACCGAACGCGGACGGAAGATGTTGACGCAGCCACCAGCGGCCAGCAGGCACGCTTTGAACTTGTAGACGTGAACCTTGTGGTCACGCACTGAGAAGCCGATGGCACCAGCAACACGATTCTTGTCGTTCTTGTCGTTGACCAGCTTAACGATGAAGATACGCTCTTCGATACGCTCGCTGCCAATCGCCTTCTTTGCCGCTTCAGCGACGATCCACTTGTAGGACTCGCCGTTGATCATGATCTGCCACTTACCGGAACGGACCGGCTTACCGCCATCTTTCAGTGCCGGCAGACCCTTCGAGCCGTCGTGACGCTCACCATTCTCGTCGGTCTTCCAGATCGGCAGACCCCACTCCTCGAACAGGTGCACCGACTCATCAACGTGGCGGCCTAGATCGTAGGCCAGATCGTCACGAGTGATACCCATCAGGTCATTCGAGACCATCCGCGCGTAGTCCGCCGGATCCTGCTCGGTGCCGATGTAGGTGTTGATAGCAGAGAGACCCTGTGCAACCGCACCGGAGCGGTCCATAGCGGCCTTATCAACCAGTTTGATTTTGAACTCACGGCCCAGCTCCGCCTCAGCCGCTTTCGCCCACGGCATGATCTCATAAGCGGCACCACAGCACGCCATGCCACCACCGATCAGCAGGATGTCAACCTCTTCCTGGACGATTTCCGGATTACCAAATTCACCAGCCATTCTCTAAGATTCCTCTGTGTCGTTCTTCGTTAACGGTATCAGCTTGAACCGGATGGATCGCTTACTTGCAGATCAGCTCGGAAGGATCGCCGGAACGGTAACCGTTAGCTTCGACGAAGAACTTATTCTCGGTGATTCTGCTCATGTCGGCGTCCGGCTTACCCGCGTACGGCTCGATCGAACCCTCTGGGGTGGTCCGGATCGGGAACTTGAACCGCTTCAGCGTGCCGTTACGGAACTTGATGGTCCACATGATGGAGTCAGAACCGCGCAGCGGCTGTACCGAACCGCCAAGCGGCACGACGTCAGCGTAGTGGCGAGCTTCGATCGCCTGCTGCGGACAGATTTTAACGCATGAGTAGCACTCCCAGCACTGCTCCGGCTCCTGGTTGAACGCGCGCATGGCGTGGCCGGTTTCGCTGCCATCCTTATCGAGCTTCATCAGGTCGTGCGGGCAGATGTACATGCAAGCGGTCTTGTCCTGACCCTTGCAGCCGTCGCACTTGTCAGTACGTACAAAAGTAGGCATGTATGATCACTCCTTAGGTTGAACTACCAAGATAGCAGCCGCATTGCGGCAACCAGTAAGCCATATGGCATAAACGTGCTTCGACTGCGGTGGCGACTTTAAGTGGCACGCCCTCGCAGTGACCCCGTTGGGTCATGGGGGCGATACCTTAGCTGCTTCGGACGCGATCGCCAACCAGAACAATCTTGCGCAATCATAAAGCGGATTTATGGGAATGCGCTAACAGCACCCTGTAGCAAACTTTAACCAGTCGCTGCCATCTGCCCATATCACTAAAGGGATAGTGGGGCTATGTTCGCTTAGCTATAGGGGATATGGTTCACTCTGCTACATTAGCAGAACATGATATTCTGAATTTGGTCGAGCTACCGTTGGCGATAATGATAAAACTCAATTATGGCGAACGGTGACACCTCCCTTGCCGAAACCCCCCATCAGATACCTATGAATGAGAGAGCCAACGCCGCGACTGACGGCCGTATCGAAGTCAAAACCACCACCTGCTATATGTGCGCCTGTCGCTGCGGTATTCGTGTCACGCTGCGCGATGGTGAAGTGCGCTATATTCAAGGCAACCCCGACCACCCGCTCAACCAGGGCGTGATCTGCGCGAAGGGTGCCTCCGGCATCATGAAGCAGTACTCGCCGGCGCGCTTAACCCAACCGCTGCGCCGCCGCCCGGGGTCAGAGCGTGGGCGCGGTGAGTTTGAGCCGATTAGCTGGGAGCAGGCGTTTGAGCTATTAGAGGAGCGGCTCGGTCAGATCCGAGCGACCGATCCGAGTCGGTTTGCTCTCTTTACTGGCCGCGATCAGATGCAGGCACTCACCGGCCTCTTCGCAAAGCAGTTTGGCACCCCCAACTATGCCGCTCATGGTGGCTTCTGCTCGGTCAATATGGCGGCCGGCATGATCTACACCATCGGTGGCTCATTCTGGGAGTTTGGTGGCCCCGATCTGGAGCGGGCGAAGCTGTTTGTGATGATCGGTACCGCAGAGGATCACCACTCCAACCCGATGAAAATTGCGCTGTCGCAATTTAAGCGTAATGGCGGTCGCTTTATCGCCATCAATCCGGTGCGCACCGGCTATGCAGCGATTGCCGATGAGTGGGTGCCGATCCGCCCCGGAACCGATGGCGCGCTACTGCTGGCGCTTAACCATGAGATTATCCGCAGCGGTCTATTTGATCGCGACTTTCTGGTGCAGTACAGCAACGCCGCCGAGTTGGTGAATCAAGATCCAGAGAGCGATGAGTATGGGATGTTTGTCCGCTTTGAGGTCCCTCCGGAGGAGGGGTGCTTCGATCCGCAGAACAAATTGTGGTGGGATCGCGAGCTAGAGAAGCCCATCTCGACCCATACCCCCGGTGCCGATCCGCGACTATTAGGTGAGTTTACGCTGCACGACGGCACCCCGGTAAAACCGGCATTTCAGCTCCTTCAGGAGCGACTCGCCCGCTACACACCGGAGTGGGCCGAGGGGATCACTGGGATCCCCGCTGCGACGATTCGGCGACTAGCGTATGAGATGGGGATCACAGCGCGCGATCAGCGCATTGAGTTACCAATCGCCTGGACCGATAGCTGGGGTAATGAGCATCAGACCATCACAGGAAACCCGGTCGCATTCCACGCGATGCGCGGTCTCGCTGCTCACTCCAACGGCTTTCATACCATCCGTGCGCTATCGATCTTGATGAGTCTGCTCGGCACCATCGATCGCCCCGGTGGTTTTCGTCATAAAGCCCCGTTTCCGCGGCCGATCCCCCCTTGCGCGAAACCGCCGAAGGGGTGGGGCGATGTGCAGCCTAATACCCCGCTCAACGGCATGCCACTCGGCTGGCCGGCCGATCCAGACGATCTGTTTGTGGATGAGGAGGGAGAGGCGATCCGCCTCGACAAGGCCTTCTCTTGGGAGTATCCACTCGCGGTACATGGGCTGATGCACAACGTCATCACCAACGCATGGCGGGGCGACCCCTACCCGATCGATACGCTGCTGCTGTTTATGGCCAATATGGCGTGGAACTCCAGCATGAATAGCGATCGGGTACGGGAGATGCTGGTCGATAAGGATGAGCAGGGCAACTACCGTATCCCGTTCCTCGTCGTCGCCGATGCGTTCCAGTCGGAGACCGTCGCGTTTGCCGATCTCGTCCTCCCCGACACCACCTACCTAGAGCGTCACGACTGTATGTCGATGCTCGACCGTCCCATCTCGGAGTTCGATGGTCCGGTCGATTCGGTACGGATCCCGGTGCTGCCCCCCCTCGGCCAGTGTAAGCCGTTCCAAGAGGTGCTGATTGAGTTGGGTAGTCGCCTCCAACTCCCCGCCTTTACACGTGAAGATGGGCAGCGTAAGTTCCGCGACTACCCCGACTTTATCGTCAACTATGAGACCGCCCCCGGCTCCGGCATCGGCTTTCTCGCTGGCTGGCGCGGCGAGGGGGGTGAGACCTTTATGAAGGGGTCGGCAAATCCCGACCAGTGGCAGCGTTACGCCCGTAACAACTGTGTCTTCCACTACCCATTGCCTAAATCATTCCAGTATATGCGCAACTGGAATCAGGGCTATCTACAGTGGGCGCAGGAGCACTCACTCACCCGCTACGCCGAGCCGATCAATATCCACATCTACTCTGAGGTGCTACAGAAGTTCCGGCTCGCAGCCCAGGGCAAAGGCAATGGTCGTCAACCCCCTGAGCGGCTACGGCAGCGGGTGGCGCACTACTTCGATCCCCTCCCCTTCTACTTTGAACCGCTGGAGTCGCAGCTGATCGATAAGCAGCGCTATCCGCTCAACGCCATCACCCAACGACCGATGGCGATGTACCACTCATGGGATAGCCAGAACGCTTGGCTGCGCCAGATCCACACCTACAACCATCTCTATGTACACCCTTCGGTCGGTGCCGCTAACGGCTTCGATGATGGCGACTGGATCTGGGTGGAATCGGCGTGGGGCAAGGTGCGCTGCCTCTGCAAATTTAGCGAAGCCTTAGAGCCGGGTACGGTCTGGACTTGGAATGCGATCGGAAAGGCGGCTGGTGCGTGGAATCTCGATCCGAAGGCGAATGAGTCGCGGCTCGGGTTCCTGCTCAACCACCTCATCAGCGAAGAGCTACCGGCACACGCGGCTGGCGATCACCTCTCAAACGCCGATCCGGTAACCGGACAGGCTGGATGGTATGACGTACGGGTACGGCTGCGCCGCGCCGAAGCGGATGAGCCCGCGCACACCTTCCCACACTATCAACCGCTACCACCGGCGCCGGGTAGTAGCAAACGGCGGAAGTGGCAGAGCTACTTTGCCGGTCGCTTCCTGCGCCGCTAACGGCGCCCTGATCTATTAAGCGAGGCTTTTTTAACCATGACCCAACTCGCCCTAGTGATTGATCTCAACGTCTGCGTCGGATGCCACGCCTGTGTCACCTCCTGCAAATCGTGGAACAGCTCCGGCAGCGCTGGCCCGCTGTTTGATGATCGCCCCTATGGCGCCGATCCTACCGGCACCTTCTTCAATCGGGTGCAGAGCTATGAGATTGGCAGCTATCCAGATACCGAGACTCTCCACTTCCCGAAGAGCTGCCTCCACTGCGAAGAGCCCCCCTGCGTGCCGGTCTGTCCGACCGGTGCTAGCTATAAGCGCGCAGAAGATGGCATTGTGCTGGTCGACTACGACAAGTGCATCGGCTGCAAATACTGCTCATGGGCCTGCCCCTACGGTGCCCGAGAGCTCGATGAGCAGCAGAAGGTGATGAAGAAGTGCACCCTCTGCGTCGATCGCATCTATGACACCGCCCTACCGGAGAGTGAGCGCAAACCCGCCTGCGTTCTCGCCTGCCCCACCTCTGCCCGCCTATTTGGTGATGTCCACGACGCCCACTCTGAAGTGTCGCTGGCGATCCGCGAACAGGGGGGGTATCCACTCCTACCTGAGTGGGGAACCAAACCGGCCAACCACTACCTACCGCGGCGCAAGCAGCGGTTAACCATCCATGACGATGAGTTGGAGCGGGCCGATAACCCACTGCGTAAAGAGGATATTCGCCACGGTATCAACGAGGGTCCCACCCTTGATGATGTCACCAGTTGGTGATGATCCCCCCATCGATTTTGCTTCTACCCGGAGAGTCCCGTGCATCCTGCTTTTTCGGTCATCTTTCTCACCACCCTGATTGGCGCCGGTCAGGGGCTGCTATTAGCACTCTTTACCGCTGAGAGCTACGCAGCACTGGCACTTTTGCCAGCCCAGTCGCCTACCTTCTATACATTCGGTGCGCTGCTCGCCCTCGCCCTCCTTGCTGGCGGGCTACTCGCTTCAGTGTTCCATCTGGGTAAACCGAGCTACTTTATTACCCGCGCATGGCGGGCGGCCACACAGTGGCGCACCTCTTGGCTCTCACGCGAGATTATCGCACTGCCGATCACCATGCTGCTGGTCGCGATCTACGCCCTACTCCACTACAGCGGCTGGGATCCACAACTCATCGCCAGTGGCCCGGCGCATGGTCAGATCACACTCCTCGCCGGCACCTTAGCCTCACTGGCGGTGATCGCCCTCTTTATCGCCACCGGTATGATCTACGCAGCGATCCGCTTTATCCAAGAGTGGGCGACCCCGCTTACCGTGGTCAACTATCTGCTCCTCGGTAGCGCCTCCGGTTTCACACTAGCGACCGCCTATAGTCATTGGCAGGCACCCGAGCTGACCGGTTTCTATGCCAGTTGGGCGCTCCTGATCACACTCGTGGCGGCACTCAGTCGCGGCGCCGCGCTCTACCGCAATAGTCGGATCAAACGGCTATCGACACCGCAGAGTGCGATCGGTGTGCGCCATCCGCAGATTCGGCAGCAGGCGATGGGGATGATGGGGGGCGCATTCAATACCCGCGAGTTCTTCCACCATCGCGGGCATCTACTACTGCGTTCGATTCGCTGGCTCTTTCTGCTGTTAGCCTTTGCGCTACCCCTGCCGCTGATCTGGCTGGGTAGCGCTAACGACGACACGACACTCCTGTTGAGCGCCTTTGTTATACAGTATCTCGGTCTGATGCTAGAGCGCTGGTTCTTCTTCGCCCAAGCCAACCACCCACAGAATCTCTACTATCAGGTGGTGTAGTTTTGATAGCGTGTGCGGCGCGCCTGCTCTGCTGCAGCACGGCGCGCACGTTTATCAGCGTAGAGGCGCTCATCAGCGCGGCGTAACCACTGCTCCGGCTCATCTGCTGTCGCCTCGCCGCCAATCCAGAGATAACCGCAGCTGAGTCCGCAACACGCCTCCCCTCCGAGTGCCGGAAGCTGCTGCTGTGCAACATCAAACTGCTCGCGGACGCGTGCTATCCAGCCGGGGCAGGCGCTCTCCGACATCCCCGGCAGCAGCAATGCAAACTCATCCCCACCCCACCGGGTAACCAGATCCCCCTGTCGCACATGCTGCTGTAGCACCGCTGCTAACGCCTGTAACACCGCATCACCGGCGGCATGACCGAAGCGATCATTCGCCTGCTTAAAGTTATCCAGATCAAGCAGCAGTAGGGTGAAACCGTGACGACTAGCCGGGCCATTGAGACAGTTGATCATCTCATCCATCCGCAGATCGAAGGCGCGTCGGTTAGCCAAGCCGGTAGTCGCATCGGCAAGGCTCTGTCGCTGCAGCGATTGGTGGGCATCACCGAGTTGATCGAGTGCATCGTCGAGAGCCGCACGGAGTGGAAACAGCCCCTGCTCTGACCCACTATCGACCGGTGGCGACTCGCCACTGCGGGTGGCGATCATCGTACGCAACCGCTGCTGAATCGAGACTATCTCACGCCGATAACTGCGTAGCAGCAGATGACCGGTAAGCAGCAGCAGCAGCACCACCACCAGCATACCCGCAACAATCGTATTCCCCACCTGCGGCAGGGCTGGCAGCAGCGAATCATCACGATATCGTAACTGCAACACCCACGGCCCACCCTGCTCATCACTACCATGGTGATCGACAAATGGATCGGCGGTAACCAGCGGATGCGGTTCGCTGGAGTCCACCGCTTCAGTTACCTGCTGCTGTAGTTGCGCTGTAGCGTCGAATTGAGACCAATTTTCGCTTGCACTGAGCAGGCGGCCACTATCGCGCTCCACCAGTGCCAACGCATGACTCTCGTCAACGAGTCGATCGAGCGCCCGCCGCATCTCCGAGAGTGGAAAGCTAAGAAACACCAGACCAACCGCCTTGCCATTACTGGAGAGGATCGTTGCACTGAGATCAAAATGGGCATTATCTGGCGGCACACCATGCACAAGCGGTCGTACCGTCGCTGCCGTCGCCTGATCCAATCGGAGTTGGAGATCGGTAATACAGGTCCAGCCAAGACGCTGTCGTACCGGATCGCCATAGATCTCACCATCACGATCAAACAGTGCCGCCCCAATCACATTCGGTAGGTTACTCCGAACCAGCGCTGACCACGCCATCGCCTGCTGCGGATCGGGCCAATCGAATAGTGCCGCTACCGCTGGATCTTGAGCATACCCATCGATCACATCACGATAGAAGAGGAGCCGCTGCTGCAGCACCTTTACCGCCGCTTGTAGACGCTGCTGATGGAGATGCTGGTTAAGGCGCGTCAACTGCTCCTGAAGTAGGAGATAACTGATACTGCCAAACAGTAGGGTTGTGGCAACAATCGCGCCGGCAAAGCGGCGCATAAAGCGGCGCAGACCGGCCGCAACCGGAGGTGATGTGGTCGGCGTGTCAGCGAACGCCATCAGGCGACTTGGTCCCAACCGTCACCGCGCTCAGCGCTTGGCAGGGTTGTTCAGGATCGGGGGAGCAGTGTGCCGCTCGCCACTCCGGTGGCTGTACTACCACACTCGGTGGCTGGCGACGAATAACCTTATCTTCATAGAGACGCCGATCAGCGTGCTGTAACCAATCGCTTGCGCTCTGCTGATCATCGGCGTTAACCCAGATATAACCGCTACTTACACCGCAGCGACAGCGGTCACAGCGCAGCTCTGGGATCTGCTGCTGCGCCTCATCAAAACTGGCACGCACACGGGCGAGCCAACCCGGATAGGCCGATTCAGGCATATTGGGGAGTAGCACCGCAAACTCATCTCCCCCCCAACGGGAGACGAGATCCCCCTCCCGAACCCGCTCTTTGAGTACAGATGATAGCGCCAGCAGCACCGCATCACCGACCGCATGGCCAAAGCAGTCATTAACCTGCTTAAAATGATCGAGATCGAGCAGTACCAGACAGAACCCCTGTGCTGCCGGCGGCTCATTGAGGCAGTGGAGCAGATCAGCGAAGCGCTGATCGAAGGCGTGGCGGTTAGCCAACCCAGTCATCGCATCGTGCAGACTCTTCTGCTGCAGATGGGCGTGCGCAGCGCCGAGCTGCTGCAACTCGGCACGCAGCTCACTGCCGAGCGGGAAGAAATTGTGGTGAGACTGCAACTCTTCAGGGTTGAGCGATTCACCCTGCAAGATACGCTGTAGGATCTGTTGAATATCCTCCACCTCATTGAAGTAGCTACGGATCAGGATGCGACCGGCAATCAGAATCAGCAGCACCACGCTACACATGCCGACGATAATCGCGATCCCGACGGCAGGCAGCTCCGGTAGCTCTATCACATCACTAAAGCGGAGCCGCAACTGCCAGTTCGCCCCCCCTACAGGCGATTGGAGCTGATGATCGGCGCGTAGTTGATCCCAGTTATCACTAATTGCGATGGTGTGATCGCCGTGCAGATCGATCAGTGCTGCTGCGCTATGCCGATTTGCCAGACGATTAAGTACCCGCTCCAGCTCTTCAAGAGCGAAGCTGATAAAGACCAATCCAACCATCTCCCCATCCCCATCATAGACCGGGGCGCTGATATCGAAGTGCGCGAGCGTCTCGCGCTGATCATGGATGAGCGGCGGTTCATCAAACCCGGAGCGGGCAATGCGTAGCTGTAGATCGGTTAGACACTGCTCACCCACCTGCTGACTGATGGGATCCCCATGGATCTCTCCAGCAGCGCTAAAGAGCGCCGCGCCAACCGCACTCGGCAGTGAATCACGTACCCGCCGCGACCATGCTAGCGACGCCTCACTATCGGGAAACTGCAGAAGATCAATCACCGATGGCTCACGGACATAGCCGTTGACCACATCGCGGTAGAAGAGCAGCCGCTGTGCAATCACCTCTTCGGTCAGATTAAGGCTGCGCTCAAGCTCATGGTTACGGAGCGTGATGAGCTGCTGCTGCAGTAGGTAGTAGCTGAGACCACCGAAGAAGATCACCACACCGATCATAGCCAGAGCCAGCAACCACATAAAGCGGCGTAGACCAATGGCGCTGATACGCTGCCGTAGCGTTACCGGTGGTGCGATAGTGGCATTAGGTGGCATATTAACTATCTATGTGTCGCCCTAACAGGCTGTTGTTTTACGACCTCAACTATGAAAAGCGACAGCGCGCCGCGCAGTGTCAGGTTAGGGCACTAACCGATTGACCGCACTGTTTGAGTGACGTGGACGGCAGTCTAATCCGACCATATCACTCTGTCAAACAGAGCCCCACTATCGACGCCTACCGCTCTGAAATGCCTGATCAAATCTCTCTAATCCGATCATTTCTTTGCTTCCTGCTTCATCGAGGCCGGTTTCACACCGCCGAAGCAACGCCAGAGCCTTCCTCTGCACAGGCTGACACCCGCCAGATAACTGCATCTAGCCACCATAAACCGAACTGCTCGATATCACTTCAACTCGCCGCTATCCCGCTCAACCACCGGTCATCGACATCAATCTCACCACCTGCTGCGGCTTATCGTTAAACTCGTGACGCTGCGGTTTCAGTGCCAAAGCGCGATGGATCTGCTGCACCAACTCGGCATCGCTACAACCTGCGCGTAACGGATCGCGCAGCGAGAGGGTGTGTTCCTGACCGAGGCAGAGATGGAGTGTGCCATCAACACTAAGACGAACACGATTACAGCTATCGCAGAAGTGTTGCGATAGCGGCGTGATAAAACCGATCCGCAGATCGCTTCCGGCAAGCTGGAGGTAGCGTGCCGGCCCACCGCCGGGCATCGCTGCCGGTAGTAGGGTGTGGTGGCGTTCGAGTCGTTCACGGATGTGGCGCAGATCAAGATAGCGATCGACTGTCGCACGCTGACCACTCTGCCCCATCGGCATCGTCTCAATGAAACGGAGGGTAAATTGGTGCTGATGACAGAAATCGACCATCGCTTCGGCCTCATCGTCGTTGATACCGCGCATCACCACCATGTTGATCTTAATCGGCACAAAGCCGGCCTGTCGTGCCGCTTCTAACCCATTAAGCACTTTGTGGAGTTTGCCGCCACCGGTGATCTCGCGGTAGCGCTCTGGATTGAGCGTATCGAGGCTCACATTGAGACGGCGAATACCGGCACGACGCAGGGCAGCGGCAGATTTTGCGAGGCGCACGGCATTGGTGGAGAGAGAGAGATCTTCGATCCCAGGCTGTGCCGCAAAGCGGCTAGCGAGGTTAGCGAGATCGCGCCGGAGCAGTGGCTCGCCCCCGGTTAACCGGAGACGACTCACGCCTAGGCGACCAAAGGTGGCGACGATACGCTCCAATTCATCGGCAGTGAGCCAGTGTTCGGGGATCTGAAAGTCGTGAAAATCGGCCGGCAGGCAGTAGCTGCAGCGCAGATCGCAGCGATCAGTCACCGAGAGACGCAGGTAGTCGATGGTACGACCGTAGGGATCGGTCAGTCGAGGCGGTGGGGTGTTGTTGGTCATGGTGGGTGGCTCCGCGGTCAGTTGAGGGGGCGACACGCTGTGGGGTATGGTGGGTTTAATCTGGTTGATGGGGTTGAGTTGGGTTTTGCATGGTGTGAATGCAAGCGAGCGGGCTAGGATGGTAGCAGATCAGCGTGTGTGGTGATCTTGATGTGAATCAAGGGTTGCAACTGGCCATCCTTGGCCGATGCGGGTGGGATTAGCTGAAGATGAAGTCGGTTTTGGTGAGATCGATATCGATGCCGTTGATCTGGATCATTTCAAGTGTTGTCTCACCAACATTTGGATTGCTATCAAACTGCAGTTGTAGTCCCGACTCTTGGCTGTTTGCAAAGTGAATCGTATTGTCAGTTGCTGCCGACAGCAATGCACCATCATCAGAGATCGAATATTGATTCGCCGCAACTACTGAGTCACTGACACTGCCACTGCTATCGATACTTTTCGCTTGCGCTAATGTGGCATCATTGCCAACCACTTTCAGTGCGTCAAGGGCAAACACAAACGACGTGACACCATCTTCAAGAGTGAATTGAACTGTACCTAATTTATCACCACTTGATAAGTTGGAAAACAAAACCCCCCCCCATTTTCCATAGATACTTGATTCCGCATTATCGGTAAACAGCCATGATGTCTCTTTAAGTTCACCAGTAGATACACCTGTAATAGTTGGATCCATATCAAAATAGATCTCAATAGATCCTGCAAACCCGGCAATCGTTTCACCATTATAGTAAACATCAGTTGAAACTGTGTTTCCAGAAAAGACCAAATTTTCAAAAGCAATCGGCGAATCAGCAGAACCTGGATTGATACTATTTTCAGCATTATATCCAGCACTACTCAAAATAGCTGATATATCAATTTTATCGCTACCACTAACAAAGTTGCTCACACTATCCGGGGTATCGGCACTCGATTCAGCGACAGCACTATATTGAATCGTATCGCTAGCGGAGACTGTCTCTGCAAGATTAATCATGTCGGAACCGAGTCCACCACTGATGAGATCGCTACCATCAAAACCGTAGAGGCGATCATCCCCATCACTACCACTCAATGTGTCATCATCACTAGTACCATAAACAATCGAATAACTATCAGCGACCGCTTCAGGATTGCTATTGCCAGCCGCATCGCTAATTTGACCAGCGGCAACCGATAGTTGTAGCGCCACGGCTGAAGTTGACTCGGTTGGCGTCACTTCGAGTTGATAACGATTTTCAACACCACTCACCGGCGTCAGATCACCGCTTGCGCTACCATTGCTTATGGTTATGTCCCCAATGGCGAAATTGTCCACTGCTTCACTAATATCAAAGGTAAAGATAAAAGTTCCGTTACCATCACTATCACCATCACTACTGATAGTGATGACAGGCGCAATCTCATCAACATCAGAAATAGTGAGCGTTACCTGCTGTTCACTGCTATTTCCAACATCATCACTAGCAACGACAGTAAAGGTATATTCTGATTTTGTCTCGAAGTCTGGATCTGCTATCAGGCTAACAGCACCACTACTCGTGTTAATAGTGAATGATTGGTAATCATCAACTTCAGCTAGTAAGTAGGTTACATTATCACTGCCGCCATCGGTGGTATCCGTTGCGGTCGCGGTGTGCACCACCTGTCCTGCGCCAATATTCTCTGCAACGGTGACTGGCGAACTTGCTGTGAACTGGGGTGCATCTTCATCTAGGTTAGTGATGGTCAGTGTTAGATCTTGCTGGTTTGAGCGTTCTGCACCATCGGTTGCAATGACGCTGTAGGTATAGCTGGTTGCCGTTTCATAGTCAGGAGTAGCCGCCAGAGAAACAGCACCGGTTGCTGAATCGATAGTGAACGCAGCCGCGTCGGTACCACCGAGTGTGTAGGTGATAGAAGGCGCATCACCAACATAATCAGTGTCAATTGCGGTAGCCTCGTAGATCAGCAGCTCGCTACTGTTTTCGGCCAGCGTAGTAACCGCATCTTCAGTCGATGAGGTGAAAGTGGGACCAGTTTCATCGATATTTGTTACATTGAGCACAACATCAAACTGCTCATCGACTTCGCTATCTCCATCTACATCAATTCCAACGCTGATGGCATAGGAGGATTTTGTTTCATAATCAAGCGTTGTTTCGGTTGAGAAGCTAATGCTACTACCTGTTAATTGAAAGAGATCGCTATCACCTGCACCGCTGATTAATGATAATATCGCACTCTCACCCGCAGCATGGGTTATGTTATAGAGCGGATATGTTACAGCGATTGTACTATTCTCTTCAGCCAAGACGACACTGCTATCTGAGGTAAAGTAGGATTCAATCACCGTAACAGTTACAGTTAATGGTTCCGAGTTACCGGCACTATCACTTGCGATTACGTAGAATTGGTATTCGCCGATGTCTGAGGGCGTACTATTGAGGGACACTGCACCACTTTCCGCATCAATAGTAAATATTGCATCGCTACGACTATCTAGCGTATAGGTAACATCAAAGCTATCGTCTGCGACTTCATCTCGAACCGCTGCGGTATAGAAGATTCGATCTGTTGCCGTATTAATAGATATTCGGGCAGTATCCGCAGAGTTTACAACGGGTACAACCTCATCAACATTGATTACACTTAGCGTTACCGCCTGTTCACTATGATTACCAGCCATATCCGTTGCTACGACGTTGAAACTATAGCTCGTTTGTGTTTCATAGTCAGCAGCGGCCTGCAGTGTAACCTCACCACTTGTCTCATCAATCGCTAACAAGGCAGCATCTATACCGGTGAGTGTGAAACTGGCATTCACATCGTTACTGGTAGCAGTATAAATTACCGTGTCAGTATCACTATTTTCAGTAACAGTCGGACTACCTGTTGACGTAATCACTGGCGCAGTAATGTCAATTTGAAGTGTTGCAGATTCTGAAGCATCGCTATCATTTCCGGCACGATCGGTGATCACCGCTATGATTGAATAATCGCCCTCAGTAAGTGAATCAGCGAGGGCAATTTCGGCACGACCCTGCTCAATATCATCAGATGTCAGCGTATAGCTAGCGATCTCTGTACCATCAAGCTGCAGTCTCACCTGATCATCCTTTACTGCAGCGCCACCTTCGTTATCGTTTACATCAAGTAAAACAGTAATGGTTGGCGTGACGTTATTGGTTAGCATATCAGTCAGCGTTACAACGTTCGGTGATATTTTGTCAAGCGCATCACTCTGAGCCTGTACAATATCAACTAAGGTTGCTGAGTTGGCGATGCTACTCGCAGCGACCAACGCATCGTCTTTTGCAGCAGTAAATGATACAGATGATCCTGCCGTTTGAGCGGCTGCTGTGAACACGGCATCCAGCGTATCACTATCATTGAGCGATAGTTGTTGGGTTGAAGATTCTGCGGCGTCACTAATTCTAACTGCTAATGCTGACAGCATCGCACTGCTTGTCGCTGCTTTTGCCGTAGTGACATCCACATTACTATTTGTCGCATTAATGGCTGCTTCAGTCACTGCAAGATCAATAATTGATGCAACCTGAGTTGCGGCTTTCTGCAGATTCAGTGCCACATCATTAGTATTTTCACTATCATCTAGCTCTTGTAGCGGATTATAGTTAAGTAACTCATCAGGGGTATCTAGCTCTTCACCAAGATCGAATGCGGTTGCCACCTGAGTAACTGCTGCCGCTGTATTACTCGCTTCACCTATCTCAACGAGTGTCTGCACAAGCGTTGTAATCGGATTGATGACACTATAACCAGCCGGTGCTTTCAATACCATCTGATTGACAATACCCGTATCAGTATTGACACCACCAACCGCAAGGATTGCATATCCATTAGGGTTGGCATCGGTTGGCAGGTAGAAGTTTCCGCGGCTATTGGTGACAACACCTGCAACTAACTCATCGTCATCAGCAACACCATTACGATTAGCATCCAAGTAGATCTGCGCGTTACGAATATAGCCATCCGCGACAATACCACTACTAAAATTGCTACTAAAACTGCTGGCATCATTGCCTGCTCGATCCTGAATCGCCAGAATCGCGTCTGTTTCAGATGACTTCGTGTAACTAAATGATATCGCAGCGCCACTATCGAAAGCATCTGTCATGGTTAATACTAGCTGATTCCCATCGACATCAACGGTTTCAACAACATTGCTGGAGCCATTGAAAAATATGGTGAAATCATCAGTTGCCGGCAAGTTTTCAGCATCTAGTGCTTCGTTGTAAGTTAACGTAATAGTTTTATATGTTGCACTTGAACTCAGTGATGTGAATATCGGTGCTGTTACATCAGGTTGCGGTATCTCTGGTGTACTATCGCTATTATCATCAGATAGTGCGTTGATCACTACCGCCCCACCGACTAGCGCCCCGGCCACCTGTAGCAGTGGTAGGTAATCAGCATTCAATAGAAGCGTAGACCCATCAACCACTGCCCCACTGCCACCGGCGACTTCAACTCCCTGCCCGACCGCACCCGCATCAGTGACACGCCCGCCCTCGGCCTGCGCCCACATCGCTAACGCTTGGGCCGAGAGGGAGGCGCTACTCTCCTCTCCCTCTACGGCCCGCTGCAGCGCAGTTGCTGCCGCCATCCGTTCGGGCAGTTGCGCTAGAATCATCTCCACTTGTGCGGTATCAAATAGCGCACTCTCACTCAGGATCGTCTGAATGAACGCACTCTCTTCAAGCGGTAAGAGACCACGACTCACCACCAACTGCTGCGCTACCGCATCGGTCAGCGCAACAAGCATCGCCGGATCAGCCTCCCCATGGACTACCACAGCACTATCAAACAGTGCAGTTAACTGCGCAACCACCTGTTGATATTCAGCAGTGGTTGCAATCGACAACTTCTGCTGTAGTAGCTGCGCTGCCTCCTCGGGTGAGAAACCGGCACGCAGTAGGGCCGCTTCTAGCATCGCGACAATATCGCCATCAGGTATCGATAGCAGTAGCTCATCGGTGGCTATAGCATGCTCATCAGCAAGCGCCATCACCTTGCTACTACCGAGTAGGCCGAGTGCTAAGAGTGCAAAGGGGCTGAGCGTATGACGCTTGTCGGAAAAGTGAGTGTTATATTTCGTGCGCGAAAGTGTATTTGAAGCGTCTTTTCGGTTAATCATCATGCAGCTCCCGGGCTGTTAATCAGTAAATTAGTCGATTTATCTTGAGGTTGTTAAGCAAATCTATTGTTAACTTGAAATTTCACCCCAAGACCCATCAACATCACCACGTAGTATTCCAATCAGTTCAATATCACTATCTGCACTTAAGTCTTGATCGATAGGATGGGGGGATGAATTTTGGAAGCTAAGAGCTTGACCGGTAGAGCCGATATGATCGTTCTCAATGAGATCAGCTGCATCAACGAATGCCCAAGTGGGTGCCAAATCATTGGCTACCGGTAGATCAAATGCATATCGGAGTAGCGCTAATACATCATCCTGAAGTTCAACATCACCATCACCATCAAAATCTGCAGCGATATAGTTGTAGGTCGATACCGCGGTTTGATCTAGCAGTGGCATATCGAAGGCGATGCGGAGTGCTGACAACACATCGCCTTGTAGTGTAATTCCCGAGGTTTCTAAGGTTTCTGGTGGAGTCATTGTTCCCGATAGCGTCACATTACCATCATCGTCAGCAATCCCACTGAAATCAAATGTACCATCACTACCACTACTACCCAATTCGGTATCGCCAATCGCTAACACCACACCATCAAGTTTTGTCTCACCATACCGCCAATGCCGCACCGTACCACTCAACGAGTACCCCTCACCAGAGCTAATATCGACCTGTAGCGTATAACTATCGGCACTAAAACCGGTGCCATCGCCAACCTGAAAACCGATCGTCGCATAACCGCTGCCCACGCCACCGCTAGCAGGTACAAAGCGCAACTGACCCGCCTCGATATCGACCACGCTAATCTCTGCGCCGATCGTCGTCACCGGTGTCCAATTCGTGCCATCGGCCGCATACTGCAGCGAGCCAGCGGTTGGGAGGGTTGTCACCTTAATGCTACTGAAGTCACGCACCTCAGCATCACTCCCATCGCTATAGCTACCAAAATCAGCAACCGTCAGTATGATGGGGCTCTCTGCCACGCCACTGACCACACCACTGCTTGATGTCGGTAAACTCTCATTGTGTCCATCAATGACAATATGTAGTGACTGCGCCAGTGTGTTGGGGGTCGTTGCACTATCTTGTAACTGGAGAGTGAACTGCTCGGTCAGCGTCTCACCGGTGGTGAGTCCATTGAGCGTACTGTTCGTCTGATCGAGTGCATAGTGGTAGGAGCCATCGGCACCTACCGTCAGGGCGCCGTAGCTGCCATTAACTGTCGTGCCATTAGAAGTACTGGTGCTACCCGCATTAACCGCGCTAAAACCACTCGTAGCACCCCCTGCTATTGCACCGACTAAGGTAAAGGTAACATTAGCATCATCGGGATCGAGTGCATTCGCCAGCAGTGCACCCGCGCTACCCGTCGCATCGCTACCGGCGACGCTGCTACCATCACTTGCGACACCCGCCTCAATCGCCGTCGCCGTGATAGCACCACTAGAGATGGGCAGATCAGCCACTGCGGTGACATTCACCTTAACAGCGACCGGCGTTACCGAAGCGGCATTGCCATCAAAAGCGCGCAGCGTAAACGCACTAATCGCATCCCCATTCACATTCTCCGCCGGTGTCCAGATCACCGTCTCACCGGTACCAATGGTTGTAGTACCGGCGGTGACCGCCACGCCATTCTTAGTTAGCGTCCCCGAGAGCACCTCTGCAATCCGGAAACTCAACCCCGTCGTTGTCTCAATATCCTGCTCATCTGCGGCAGCCGTGAGTGTTGCGTAACTGATTGAGTAGGGTTGATCTTCGGTGGCGGCGGCCGTTAGCGTTGCGATGGTGGTGAGCTTCGGTACCTCATTAATGGCACTATCATTCGCTGCTGTCAGGTTAACCGTCAGACTCTGCTCATCACTCGACGCGCCATCACTGACGGTAACGGTATAACGCTCGGTGGTATCAAAGCCGAGCGCATTGATCGCAGTGGCATTGGGGGAGAGGGTGTAAGCACCACTGCTCTTGTTGAGCGTCAGGGTGGTGTAGTTACCGCTTAGCGTGACCGTTTCACCCGCATCGCTGCCGCCATCAATCCCATAGGTGGGGGTGCTCCCCTCCGCATCGCTACCACTTAGTGTGCCGGTGGCGTTAGTCGCGCTGCTATTTAGTGTAGCGACCGTATCGGCGGCGGTCGTATCGACAAAGGTGGCAGCAGCCGGGGCTTGCAGTAGGGGGGTATCATCCGTCGCGGTGAGGTTGATGGCGAGTTGGCGGCTGGCACTCTGACTATTGCCTGAGTCGGTGACCGTAACGATAAAGCTCTCACTCGCGGCGGCCGCGAGCGCGTTGATCGCCGTGGCATTCGGGACGAAGCTATAGCTACCATCCGCTTTAGTGACGGTGAGTGTGCCGTAACTACCGCTCTTCGTTACGGTGGTGCTGCCCTCATCATCGGTACCGCCGCTGATGCCATAAACGAGCGCGGTGGTATTACTACTACTTCCGCTACCGACCGCGCCCACCAGCGTACCGCTACTGGGGCTAAAACTATCATCTGCTGCAGTATCACTCAGTGCTACCGCCGTGACGGCTGCGAGCGTTGGAGCGGTTGTCCCTGGATCGGCCACCGCTACGCTAAAGGTATCACTCACGCTCAAACCGGCGCTATCGGTCGCTGTCACCTCTAGGTAAACCGTACTACCGGCACTCTGCGAACCATCGGCATGGAAGGTGCGACTGCTGCTATCAAAGGTTAACCAGTCGGGTAGCGCCCCACTATTGGTAGTCGGCGCGCCCTCACTATCGACCTGCTGAGCGCTATAACTGAGGGTGTCACCCTGATCGCGATCACTAAAGGTATCCTCAGCTACCGTCAACTGCCACGCACTACCGGCATAGAGAGGATTATTAGCATCACTCGTCGCGACATCGGCAAGCAGATTCTCCACTACCGGCGCATCGCTTGCCCCCTGGATCGTCACCGTCACACTGCTGCTGCTAGTTAAACCGGCGCTATCGGCGATAGTGTAGTTGAAGGTGTCGGTTAGCGTTGTGTCGCTACTGAGTAGCGCCTCTATGGCGGCATTACTCTGATTGACGCTATAGCTGAAACTGCCGTCGGCGTTGAGCGTCAAGCTGCCATAGTTACCGGCACGCGCCTCGCCCAACGTCCCACCACCAATCGCGGTGACGCTGATGGTATCACCATCAACATCGCTATCGTTGCTCAGCAGGTTACCGCTCGGATCAGTGCCGGTGCTACCATTACTAACCCCCCCCGCCTCTACTGCCGTTACGTTATCGGCAACCGCTGTCGGCGTATCGTTGATATTGGTAACAGCGCTGGTGGCGCTACTGTTGACCTGCTCGACCGTACCCCCCCCATCGGTGTAGCTCACCTGCACCCGCACCATCTTACCCACATCGCTCTGGGTTAAGCGGTAGGTGGTGGCGGCCGCACCGCTGATGCTGCTCCACTCGCTCTCATCAACGCTACCGCTACTATCACTATCACTGCCGCGCTGCCACTGGTAGCTAAAACTCCCCAGCCCATCCTCATCACTCAACGTCGCCTGGGCGGTGAGCAGGTTACCCTGCGTGACCGCCACTGAGGCGCTGTTAGCGCTCACGCTGCCCGTTGGTTGATCGTTGCTGTTAGCAATGGTGACGTTAAAGATGTCACTGACCGAGAGCGAGCCATCGCTGGCGGTGAGGCGTACCGCGAGGGTGCCAACATCATCATTAAGCGGTGTGCCGCTAAAGGTGAGTGTATCGCTATTGAAACTGAGCCAGACCGGTAGCTCATCACCGCTCGCTAAGTTCGCGCTATAGGTGAGCGCGGCACTCGTGTCGCTACTGCCATCACTGTTATCGGTATCGCTAAAGCTACCGCTGGCAATCGTGTAGCTAAACGCACTATCCTCAGTTGCGCTCTGATCAACGAGTGGCAGCGCTAACACCGGCGTACCCATCGCAGCCGACTGTAGCGTGACTTTGAAGGTGTCACTCACCGAAAGTGAGGGGGTGGCATTATCGGTTGCCGTCACCTTCAGGTAGATCTCATCACCCGCGCTCCCGCTCACGCTGCTACTGCTAAAGGTGCGGCTGCTGCTATCGAAACTGAGCCAGTCGGGTAGTGTGCCATCGCCACTGAGCGTACCGCTGTTATCACTCGCTAACTGTGCGCTGTAGCTGAGGGTGCCGCCATCCGCCGCCGGATCGACATCACTAAAGGTATCGATCGGCAGGGTGAAGTTGAAGAGGCGATCGATGATGGCACTCTGATCGGCGATCGCACTGGAAAGGGTCGGTGCATCATTGATGTTGGCGATAGTGAGCGGGTTACCACCCCCATCGGCAAGCGCACTACTGGCGACCAACTCACTATTGCCATCGCCATCGGTATAGCTCACCACCACCCGCACCTGCTTTCCGACTGTGCCACTACCGAGGGTATAGCTGCTGCTGGTACCCGAGCCGGCGATCGTACTCCAAACCGTACCGTCGCTACTCTGCTGCCAGTTGTAGATAAGGGTGCCGAGCCCCTCCACATCGGCCAGATCGTTACTGGTGGTGAGCATCTGCCCTTGAGTAGCGGTACCGCTAATGGTGACACTACCGGTCGGCGCATGATTCGGCGCATCTTGAATGTTGTAGCTGAGGCTATCGATCGCCAGATCGTTGAAGGCGGAGTTCTCATCGCTACTCACCACCTGAAAACTCACCTGCCCAAGCTGGCTGCTCTCTTTAGTGTAGTCATCGCGCGCGGTGATGGTGACCGATTGGGGCGTACCCCAATTATCGCTATTGAAGGTGAGTACCGAACTGCTGAAGTCCAACTCAAACTCGCCCGCCCGCTCACTGCCGTGGCCGAGATAGAGGCTCACCGTCTCCCCCGCTGCCGGGGCTGCGCCTAGCGTCACCTCAAGGGTATCACGACTGCCGTCATCCCCTTCGGTTAGGGTTACGCTCTCATCGGCGGTGACATTGACCCGATAACCGGCACTGACAATCCGTAGCGTCATCTGCATAATGGCACCGAGATCGGAGCCATCATCAGCACCTGAGCTATCTTTCGCTTGGAGCGATAGGGTCATATCGCCGGCGCTCTCACCCGGATAGAAGAGCGCACTGGCGATCTGCGCAGCGGTGAGTTCGATCCCGGTGGGATCGCTCATGCCGGTGCCAAAACCGTAGTCGGTCTCACCGACACGAATATAGCCGCTGCTACCGCCACTGCTGGCGCTCTCTAGTGTCAACAGGTAGCTCAAACTCTGACCGCTATCGGCGTCGCTGGCGCTAAACAGGCTACTGAGGCTAATCGGCGTCCCCGCTTGACCACTCTCACCCGCCGCGAGACTGCGAATCAGCCCACTCTGGGTCAACGCACCGCTGGTAGCGGAGGTTACCTCACCCATGGTAACGACCGGTGTGTCGTTGAGATCGAGCGCACTACCACTGAGCGTCAGGGTGTAGGTGCCGGTGTTAACACCGCTATCGGTCGCAGCCACCGTCACCACATAGGTCTGTGCGGTGGGGTTGATCTCATCGGTAATGCTCGCACTCGCACTAGTACCAGCACTTAATGAGATAGCGCTACCGGTACTATTGTTGATTGAGACACCATCCCAGTTCTGGAGCGTGATACTCCAGTTATCCTCCGCTTCACTACCGCCGGCAGCGGCAAATGCGAGATTGAAATCGGTCGCGATGGCGGTGGTAAAGAGCCAGACATCGACATCGTTTGCATCGCTCAAGTTACCGCTCATCGCCACCCCCTCTAACAGCCGGTTACCGCTGTCACGGGCGTTGAGTTTATCGTCGTTATCCTCCGCCTCGGTGGTGGCAATGACCGAGGCGGTGATACCGTAGTCGGCGCTACTAAAGACCCCACTCCCCTTAGCCACCTTCAGATAGTAGGTACCGGCACTGCTCACCTGCGCCTCTAGTGTGGTGCTACTGCCGGTGGCACTCTGTACCGGATCGAAGATGAGGTAGGCATCATCGGCAGGTGTCGCTGCTAGGGATTTATCAAGGGTGATGGTCGCCGCGCCGGCACTGGGGGTTGTGCTACTCACAACCGTATAGATAACGCTATCGGCGCCACTGGTGGCAATGGTAAAGCGATCGCCCGCTGCGGGTGCAGCCGATAGGCCGTCAACGAGTAGGGTCGTACCACGCTGATCCGCCCCATCGACCTGCGGCGAACCGGCGGCCGATCGGCTTGCGGTGCGGAGGTAGTCGAGTCCCTGACTATCGAGTAGAGCGAGTGACCACACCTGATCGGTGGAGCTGAGTCCACTCTCAAATGCGAGTTCGATGAGTGAGGCACCGCTGGTGACAATCTTAAAGTAATCGACATCGGTCGCGCTGCCGAGAGCGGCGGTGAACTGCTCATTGAGGGTGAGTAGGTTGGCGGTGCTGGTGCTGTTATTTGGTAGGCCGGTGCTAAGAGTACTTTCGCTTTCGTATGCCATCGGTCATCTATCCCACATTTGGTCTGAATAAAGTGCAGCGACCCCCATCCTACGCCGATTTGGCGTCAAGATGGGGGTCTAGGTCACGCCTTGATCTTGGTTTTAGAAGCTATCGGCACGGATCAGCTCGAAGTTGGCGCTGGTCAACCCATCGACCGAGACACCTACAAGTGTCACCTCATTCCCCCCGCCGAGATCGAAGTAGGCATCCTCGCCACGCTGCTCAGCGAGCGCGAGTAGCTCACTGACGCTATCGACGCCGGTGCCATTGAGTCCATCACTATCGCTTGCACCGAGCAGGATGCTTAACACATCCCCCCCACTGCCGGCGACAAAACCGCGCACCTGATCGCTGCCGCTACCATCACCGATAACGATGTGATCGCTGCCGTCGTAGCCGTAGAAGATCTCACTCTCGCTACTGCCAATTAGCAGATCAGCGAGATCCGTCCCCTTCACCTTCCAAGTGGTGATGATCCCCTCACTACTCATCGTTGCACTGGCGCTGCTGCTAGCGACTAGCGAGATCGCCTGATCATCAAATAGCAGCTGCTCAATGTTACGTAGGGTATCGACTTCGCCACCCGTCGCCGTCACTGTCACATAGCGGTCGTAGCTAGCGGCAGAGAGGGTTTGGGTGGTATCAGGATTGCTCTCTAACACGGTTACCGCTGCCCCATCATCGGGTGAACCGGCAAGGGTGCTGTTGAGCGTCAGGGTACTACCACTGATGCTGCTGATGGTGTAGCTACCCATCTGCTCATCGGCGGCGATGCTCCCATCACCATCGACATCGTAGGCGATCAGAAGCTGATCACCGGCACTGATGCCGGTTGCACTGCTCACTGTCAGGGTGTTGCCACTCTGATTAGCCCCATCGACTGTCACGCCGCTGATCGGATTGCCGCTACTATCGGTCGCAGTTCGCGTACCGTTGCTAGCACTGGTGGTTACCGCATAGATCAGGCCGGTACCCCTTAAGGTGACCGTCGCTTCGTTAGTGGTGGCGCTGAAGGTATTGCTATCGATCGCCGTCTCAATCGCATCGGCGAGCGCTGCTGCCGCCGCCGTTAGCGAGGTGGTCTCTGCGGTCACGCTGTAGTTGACCGCGCTGCTGCCGATCGTCACGCTGAGAACATCACCCACCTCTAGCGTACCACTGAGGCTAAATTGGCTCTCCTGTACGGTTGCAATGGTGTAGTTAGCGTTACCATCACTATCGGTCAGCGCCCCACCGAAGATCACCTGATCGGGAAGCTGCGCACCACTGGCATCAAGGTTGACGTTGCCGCCGCCATCAATCGTGTCGTTACCGCTTCCCGGCTGGAAGGTGTCGGCCCAGTTTGCGCCGGTGAGGCTATCATCACCCTCACCCCCATCAATGACATTACTCATATTGGCGGTACCGGTGATGGTGTCGGCGTCATCGGTACCGAGCCAGAGCACCTGATCCATCTTCTTGTCGCCGTCAGTATCGACCCGCTTCGAGGTGACCGCCACGCTCTCCCCCTGCACCACCACCTTAACGATGCGATCATCGAAGATAAGCTCCTCAATGTTGCTTAAGGTATCGGTGTAGGTGCCGGTGCCATCTGAAACGGTAAACTCACTCCCAGCAGCCGTCGGCATGGTGATGGTGTAGTAGGCCTTATTACCGATAAAGCGCGCCTTATCGTAGCCTGCCCCGCCATCGAGGGTATCGTTGCCATCACCGCCATCGAGGAAGTCATCGCCGCTACCGCCCGTAAGCGTATCATCGCCATCCAGCCCTTCAAGAATATGGACAATATCGCTGTAGTCGTTGTCATCAACCGGATCAGTCGCATCGAGGCGATCGGCGAGCAGCTCCGTGCCGCGCAGCACAATCTCATCGATCTGCCCATCGTAGTCGAAATCGTTCTCCCAGCGGCTAGTCGCGAGATTAACAAAGCGATCATAGAACTGAAGCGCTTCGATGTTGGTCAGCGTATCGCTGCCATCGGGTGAATCGCTACGGGTAGCGGTGACGCTCACCTCACCGCTATCCGCATCGGAGGTGATGATGTAATCATCATAATTGCCGTCGTAGATCGCCACATCGACCAGCGGGTTACCCCACGGATCGACACCATCACGGCCACCATCAATGGTGTCATTACCTGCACCGCCGGTGATGAGATCACCTCCATCCCCGCCGCGGATGGTGTCATTGCCCGCGCCCCCCTCAATCCGATCGTTGATGGCGCTCCCCTCTAGCACATCATCACCGCTCGTACCGCGCAGATAGGCCTCATCGGCCAGACCATCACCATCGAAGTCAGTAAAGGATTCGGTCACCTGCAGTGATAACCACTCATCCCAGAAGCTGATCGCCTCAATCCCTAAGAGCAGATCGGTACCGCTACCCCCATCCTCATCAGCGACGCTATCGACCACCTGCACCAGCACCCCATCGGCACCGCTGTAGGTGATGCCATCGAGTACCGCGCTCTTCTCATCGGTGAGTATCGTCACCGTATAACGATCGATGCGCCCCTGATAGTGCACCACATCGATACCGGGGTTACCAAACTGATCGACCCCACTGCCACCGCCGATCATCTCATCATCACCCGCGCCGCCCCAGAAGTTATCGGGGCCGGCACTGCCGATCAGGATATCGTTACCCTCATGACCGCTGATGTCGTGCTGAATACCGACATAGGCGTCGGCACTGCCATCGATGCGATCATCGAGGAAGGAGCCATTCATTGAGACACCGGCAATATTCCCCTCCCAATCCTGCCACGCCCACGTCTCCACACCGAGCCGCAGCCAGTGATCGCGGAAAGCGAGATTTTCGATGTTGTAGAGGGTATCGGTACCATCGCCGTCGCTATCGGTGTCACGCACCTCAACATAGGCGCGGCCATTTGCGTCGATACCGCTACTGATCACGTAGCGCTCATAGTCACCGTCGTAGCGGGCGGTATCGGTTGGTGTCCAGCCCCACTCATCGGGCCTACCATTCTTGCCGCCATCGATGATATCGTCACCGGCACCGCCGCGGATCTCATCACCACCGGCGCCGGCACGAATCACATCGTTACCGTCGTTCCCCTCGATCCAGTCGTTACCGCTATAGTCATAGGTGGCGTTACCGGCGATGGTGTCGTTACCATCGGTGCCGTGGACATTAGCGCTGATAATCTCATTGGAATCACCATCGTTATCCCAATCACCCCAGTCGCGGTTGTACCAGATATCGACCGCCAGCGGCATCCAGTAGTCGCTGAAGGCGAACGCCTCGGCACCAACAATCGCGTTAGCACCCAACCCGCCAAACTCACCGGGCAGACGATCGACCACCAGCCAGCCACTCACCTGCGTATGCTCGGCTCTCTGCGCCTCGGCAATCAGGGTCGAGATCGCATCACCCATCGCCGTGGTATCGAGCTCTAGATCGTCGGCAATCGCCGAGTTGCTAAGGGTGTAGCCGCTCGTCTCGTCACCACCTAGGGTGATAGTCTCATCACGGCTACTACTGAGGCTCCAGCTCCCCTCGCTCTGTGTCACCGCGATATCGATAATGGCGTAACGCTCCACCTTGCCATCAAACCGCACCTCATCCCGCAGCGTGCCGCCCCAGGGATCGTTACCCTCATTCCCACCTAGATCGGCATAATCATTACCGGCACCGAGTCGAATCGACTCACCGCCACTACCACCGATGTAGATATCATCCCCCTGCCGCAGATCGATATCGAGCCGCAACTGCTGGAGCGCCGCCAACCATTCGGCTGCATCTTCATCCGCCGGTCGGGTCAGTTCAGCAATCTCACTGAGGGTCACCCGCTCACCGCCACCGGTGCCCTGCACACTGCCGCCGCCGGGGGTCTGCTGTTCGACCCCGTTCTCATGGTCATACCACCAGTTCCACCAGATATCGGCGCGGATCCCCAGCTCCACCTCACCATCGTTGAAGCGAAAACGCTCCACATCGACCACCAGATCGCTCCCCTCACCCCCTAAGCTCGGCGCAAGGGTATCGACCACTAGCCATGCATTAGTCAGTGCTGTCGTGAGATAGCCACGATCATGGGCATGATCGAGCAGGTCAGCGACCGAATCAGCAACTGAATCGGGGTAGAAAGGATCGCTGCTCGAAATGGTCAGGGTGCCGGCCGCATCGACTCCGCCAAGCAGCACCCCATCGACCGATAGGGTGATTCCATCCGCCCCATCATCGGTCACCACCAGCTTGCGATGGAGGTAGCGCGACTGGTTACCACTAAACTCAGCGACATCCTGATCACGCCAGCTATCACCGCTGCTACCGTTACTCCCCCCATCGACAATATCATTCCCCTTGCCACCATGGATCGAGTCACCATTAGCACCGCCACGCAGCCAATCGTTCCCTTCGTTACCGCGCAGGGTGTCACGGTAGTTGAGGGAGTTCCCATCACTATCGCGCTGCTCATCAATCACATCACCAAATACGGTGCCATCGGCACTGGCGTTGACACTCCCATCCCAGTCGTGCCACTCGCTGCGCCGCACCGCAAGCTCCACCCAACGATCGTTGAAGCTAAGATTCTCAACCCCGATCAGGAGATCACGACCGAGTGAGGCGGCATCATCCGATGGTAGGAGATCGGTGACTTGGAAGGCGACCGTAGTAAAGCCCTCACCGCTACCCATCTGATAATCGGCATTGACCATCACTTGGGTCACTTCGAAGCGATCGAAGTTGGCATTGTAGCGAGCGGTATCACTCCGCGCCCAACCCCACTCATCGGCAACACCATCAGCGCCGCCGACGAGGATATCGTCACCGGCACCCCCCTCTAACTCATCGCCACCGGCACCGCCGAAAAGACGATCATCGCCGCGATTACCGTTGAGCCAGTCGTGCCACTCATCGCCCATGAGCACATCATCAAACTCGGTACCCCACGCGTTGACCTGGTTATGACCATTGCCATCATCCCAGTAGTTGATCTCCGGCTTAATTGAGAGCTGCGAGCCACTAAACTCGACCCGCTCAATGTTGACCAGCAGATCGCTACCGCTCCCCCCCACCGCATCGGGCAGCACATCGGTGATACGAATCGCAAACAGCTCATCGCCGGTTGCATCGGCCGCATCTACTTCGGTGTAGATGGGGTGGTCGCCGCTGCGGTCGATGGTGACCAGCGTCCCCTCAACGCTATAGCGCTCGCGAGCGCCGCTGTAGCGCACCACATCCTGTAGCTCCCACGGATTGCCATTTTCGGGCTGATCGACCTCGACCCCGCCATCGATAATGTCATCGCCCTCTTTACCGTCGATCTCATCACCATGGCTTGTGCCAAGCAGTAGATCATCAAGGAAGGTACCGGTGATATAGCTACGCACCACCTCATACTCGACGCTCTGGTTACTCTCCCAATCCCACCAACTACTCAACCAGCGGCTCTCCTGCTCCTGTGGCACCAGCTGTAACTCCTGATCAGCGAGCCGGATCCGCTCAATTCCGGTCAAAATATCCTGTCCAAACCCAACTGTGGTATCGACGTTACTGAGGGCGGTATTGAAGTTGCCATTCGCATCCGCGGTTTTGTCGATGAGTGAAGCGATATCGGTGACACGGTAGTAGAGGGCACCGGCTATCGTGGTGACGCTACCATCGCTATCGATCTGCTGCTCGCTAATGATCAGCCGCTCTGGTACGGCATTGAAGTAGTTAGCGACATCACCGCCCCCACCCCAGTAGTTATCACTGCTGCCACTGCTATCGTTACCGCCAATCAGCAGATCGTTACCGAGCCCACCCGACAGCTCATCATCACCTAGCCCGCCGTTGAGGGTGTCATTACCACTCCAGCCATGGAGGTAATCATTGAGGTTGTAGTAGGTGTTCTCACCACTACTGTAGCTATCGCTAAGGGTCAGACTCTGGGTATCACTGCCGCTACTCCCTGCGGTGCTATCTGCTGGCGTGCCGAGGAACCAGTCGGTGACCGTTAGCGTAGTGCCATCAGGCAGCCAATCGAGCTGTAGCGTACCGAGTGTCACATCGCTGTTAGCGGCGATGGTTGAGAGGTTCTCGCCATCAAAACCGAGGCCACGTAGTAGCCAGTTTTCAGCGCTCCCATCCTCGCTACTCTCCTGACCGAGCTCAAACTGCCAGCCGCTCATCTCCGCGCTGCCGGTGAACTGGCCATTGAGGCCATAGGGGAGCGTGAAGTTGAGGTCGAAGTTACTGAAATCGACCGCCGCTGCGGCCAGTTTCAGTGTTAGCGTAACCCCACCGCTCTGTGGATCGCTCTCCGGCGCATCGAAGTAGAGACCACTCGCCGGTGGTGTCACCTCGCTGGTCACGCTGCTGCTGAAGTCACTCAGCCCCTGATCGCCGGTTAGCGTATCGTCACCGGCAGTGCCGTTAATCGTGTTATCGGCGCTATTCTGATCAATCTCCTCCGGTTTGAGGATAAAGTCGCCGGCAGCAGAGGTGATACCGTTTAAACCCCGCTCACTCAGATCGTCCGCCGATAGGAACAGCGCCCCACGCTCAAACGCAATCCACTCAATGTCATAGAGCTTATCGACCCCTTCACCCCCATAGGCGACATTGAGCGTATCGCTCACTTGCAGATACATCGTCGCCGCATCATAGCTAACCGCACTGCCGCTGCCGTCAACTAAGGTCGCGCTGTAGCGGGTCACTGCAGTCTCACCCGACGTTTCGGTGCTAGAAGTCAATCCATCCAGCGAGAAGTGCCCTAACTCGCTATCATCGCTACGACTATGCAGGGTGATCTGGTAGCGATTGATGGCGTCGTTATAGAACACCTCATCGTAACCCGCATCAGCGCTCGCATCGCCACCATAGACCACATCATCACCAAGACCGAGCTCCGCGCTATCATCCCCGCCACCGAGGTAGAGGGTATCGTTACCCGCGCCCCCTATGACCCGATCATCGCCGCTGCCGGCGGTAATGGTATCGTCACCACCACGCGCTTCAAACTGATCGGCACCATCGGTACCGGTGATGCTATCGGTGAAGTTGGTGCCGACATAGCGGTTCTGATTGACCCATTCACCCGCTCCATCATTGGCCATCCCATCCCAGTAGGCGTTTGGCTCAACATTGACCACCAGCAGCTCTTCACTATCACGGAACTGGATCCGCTCAATGTTGTAGAGGGTATCGGTGCCAAGACCACCCAACTTCGCCGGTATCAGATGCTCTACCCGATAGCTCGCCTCACCCTCCGCCGTCGCCGGATTAAAGGTGATAGCGAACTCAGCCCGATTCGCATCGTAGTAGGCGACATCGAAGCGGCTCCAAGTATCCCACGGCCGATCTGGATCGATGGCCGGCTGATCACCGCCATCAAGCACATCGTTGCCGCGACCACCGCGCAGCTCATCCCGCTGATTGCCACCGATCAGATAGTCGTTACCGGCATTACCACTGAGACTATTCTCGGCATCTAACTGGCCGGCAATATAGTCACCGAAGCGGGTACCCCACGCATCGACACGTTGGGTTGTACCAACGATAACGTTATCCCAAACACCCGGTTCAGTCTCCTGCCACTCCCACTGATCGTAGCTGCTGTAGTTGTACTGCACCGCAAACTGCTCTGAAGCGTCACTAAACTGCACAATCTCAATGTTGCGCAGCACATCACGCCCCTCGCCACCTAACTCATCGCTGTAGCGATCGGCCACCACCACCAACCCATCGGCGGTGTAGTAGTCGGAAGCGATATAGTCACCCTCAGGCGCCGCTTGCCCATGCGCATCATGGGTGCCTACCTCACCCTCAGTAGCGAGTCGGAAGAAGCTGATATCGTAGCGACCAATCGCGTTGCTAAACTCAGCGCGATCAAGGGCATTCCAGAGATCGACATAGCCATACTGATAGCTATTCTCACTTCCGGTGATCCCAACTTCAAAACTGAAGTAGCTGCTTATCCCGCCGTCATGGACTACCCGATAACTCCCATCCATCAAATCGGCGGCACTGATTTCAACCGGTTCAGTGATCTGCTCACTCGCATGCCACAACTGCAGCGTGCTGTTGCGGATGTTGCCCGTCTCATCGAAGCGGAAGTGGAGTGTGCTAGCGGGATCAAAATCATCCGCTGTGAAGGTGTAACTATCACTATCGCTCCCTGTCCAGATATCTTTTCGCAGGGTCGCGATGCCGTTGTCACCGCCATCGATCAGATCATCACCGATACCGCCGCGCAGCGTATCACCGCCGGCACCACCGCGCAGCGTGTCATCACCACCCGCGCCGCTGATCCAGTCGCGATCGGTAAAGGCGTGATCGGCGGTCACCATGACGTTGAAATTGAGTGACCACGGCTCACTCTCCCAGCCGCTGTAGCGCAGCTGGTAGTTGCCATCCACGAGATCATCAGCGGTCAGTTCAACATCTTCGGTGATCTGCACATCATCGTGCCACAGTTCGACTTCGCTATACTGGATAAAACCGTTGCCGTCGATGATGAAGTTGATACTGCCAGCCGCTAACCCAAACTGGATCAGATCCTCAGGCGTTAAGGTGTGGCTACGCGATAGCCGCTCAAGTGGCTCCAGATCGATATTGAGCCAGCGCTGCTGCGTGATCGGTTCAGCGCCGAGCGCATCGGCATCGATCGTGTCGTTGAGCAGACTACCGGTGATGCTGTTACTCGACCAGCTATCATTCGACCAAGAGGGCTCATACCGGTAAGCCAACTCAACCGTGCCATCTTGGAACTGGATCTGCTCAATGTTGATCAGGAGGTTATCGCCATCGCCACCGCTAATTGCCGGTAGATTATCGACCACGCGGATCACCGTCTCTGGCAGGGTGTCGCCGTAGGCGTCGGTGAGTCGAATATGGAGGGTCGAGTCGGCACTTAAGGTGGTGGTATCGACCACCGTCACGCTGTAGCGATCGCGCGCGCCGGCAAACTCGACAAAGTCCTGATCATCCCAACTATTGCCGCTGTTGCCGTTCGCACCACCATCGTAGAGATCATCACCTGCGCCATCGCGTATCCGATCACCGCCGGCACCGGCAAACACCACATCATCCCCTTCACGCGCCTCGATCCAGTCACGCTCGGCAGCGCTCTCCGCGGCATCAGCGAGGGCATCGGCATCGATCCGATCGCTGTAGCGAGTGCCGTAGATGTTATTCTGATCACCGCCCCAGTTCTCAAAGGTGACCGCGAGCATCAGATCACCATCACTAAACTGCACCCGCTCAATGTTGCTCAAGGTGTCACGACCGAGACCACCAAAGGTGGCGGTCAGTTTATCGGTGAAGGTGAAACTCCCATCGCCATTTTTAACCACGCTAAAGCGGCTCTGTACCGCTTCGTAGTAGACGGTATCGTAATCATCCCAGCTATTGCCGCTGGTACCGTTCTCCCCCCCATAAACCGTGTCATTCCCCTCGCCGGGGCGGATCCAGTCGCCACCGGCACCGGTGGTGATGGTGTCATCACCGGCACCCGCCTCCACCTCATCGCGCCCCTCACCACCCACAATGGTGTCGGCCCAATCGGTGCCGCGCCAACGGCTACCGGTCACCACCGCTTGGCCACTCTCCCAGTCGTAGTAGAAGTTACGCTCTTCGATAACGGTCAGATTCTTCTCGGTGTCGGCAAAGCGCAGCACTTCGATATGGCGCAGCGTATCGCTACCGTCGCCGCCGCGATCGGCGGTTTTACTATCGGTGACAAGCACATAATCGGCCGCGGAGAAACCATCCGCGGTCGAGCCATCACTGTTGTGGAAGGTGATCGCGTAGCGATCGGCATCACCACTAAACTCCGCCACATCGAAGCCGTTAACACCGTTTGGATCCCAACTGCTCGCACTCTCAGCGCTGCGGTTAGCACCACCATCGAGGGTATCATCACCGCGCCCACCGCGTAGGGTATCGGCACCGGCACCGGCAAACAGCGTATCATCACCGCGCGAACCATCGAGGTAGTCAGAGCCGCTGAAGTCGTAGATCCCCTCCGGTACGCTCTCGGCATCGGCAAAGCCGATGGTGTCGGCAAAGTTGGTACCATTTGCCTGTAGTGAGCGGATCTGTACGTTACCGCGCAGGACGATCGGCACCTCGCTCAGCAGCGGTAGCGGTAGCTGCGCTTCAACCGGCCGATAGGTGAGATTGCCTGCCTCAATATCGGCCCGCTCAACCGTTAGCTGACCGTAGTCCCAACCGGTATCAGCACTCCCCTCCAGCACCTGCTGGCCACCCTCTTCGCCCGCAAGCTGTAGGATCAGCGTGCCGTTGAACTGCCACTTCTCAAAGGTGACTCGGCTAAAGTCGGGGTTGCTAAAATCGCTCAGTTGGAGGGTGATGTTACCCTCACCATCCGGCGCGTTTGCCGGCTCAATCAACACCTCCTGACCATATTCATTGAACCAGTAGTCGGGGGTGAGTCTTAACTCCCGATCTTCAAACTGTAGTGCATCGATGTTGTAGAGCGTGTCCGTGCCATCGACCGGATGGGTGCGGATATCCTCAACGATAAAGTAGCGCTGCCCATCCGGTACGCCGCTACCATCATCGGATGCGGCCAGATGTTCACTCACCGTGTAGTACTTAGAAGCACCGCTATAGGTGGCACGATTCTGCAGAGTCCAGCTATCAACACTCTGATCGAGCGCTAGAGAGACGAAAGCGGTGTCACCGACACCACCATCGATCAGATCGTCGCCGCCGCCACCACGAATCTCATCGCCCCCCCGACCGGCGTGGATGGTGTCGTTACCACTACCCGCATCAATGTAGTCTCGGTAGATGGACGATCCCTGCTCATCCGCGAGTGCATCAGCATCGATCTCATCATCGAGCATCGTGCCGTTGATGCTGTTGTGATCCCACGGCGACGTGCCGTTGGTGGCATTGAAGTTGACTTCAATCGCCAACCACTCATTGTCGAACTGTAGCTGCTCAACACTATGTAGCGTGCTTGTCACACCATCGGTCAGATGCTCAACATAGAGGATGCTCTCATCATCCGCATCGGCCGTGATCAGATAGTCACGGCTCTCACCCATGAAGCGCGCGGTATCGTTGCCGGTGCCACCATAGTAGGTATCACTTCCACCCCGCCCATCGAAGTAGTCATCGCCGCTAAAGTCATAGATTGCCGTACCATCATCAAGCGCTGCGAGCACGGTCGCACTGAGACCTAGCTCATCGGCGCGCTCACTCCCATCAGCATGAGCCCGGTTAACCCGAATCGCTTGCCACTCATCGTCCACCATACCCCACTCATACTCAAGCCAATAGGAGGGGGTGAGACGCAACTCATTCCAATCACCAAACCGAATCAGATCGATGTTTGTCAGGGTGTCGCTCCCCTCATCACCATCGGTGATTCGGTTATCGACCACTAACACCGAACCATCCGCTTGATAGGTGATAGTAAAATCATCCTGCGAGCCATCATAAATGGCACGATTGAGCAGGTTATAGGTGTCACGCTGGGCGTCGGTTGCTAATTGGGCTAGCAGCGCGTTGTCACCACCATCGATGGTATCATCCCCAGCACCGCCACGAATCTCATCGCCGCCGGCACCACCATCAATAACATCATCACCCGCCCCGCCATCGATCCAGTCGTTAGCGGTCGGGAGTGTGGTGCTATTGTCCGTTTGATAGCTTGCAGCGAGCGCATCGGCATCGATGGTATCGTTGCCCAACGTGCCGTTGATGCTATTACGCGACCACTCGCTACTATCCCACGTTGGCTCAAAGGTCACCGCTAACGACTGCACCCCATCCCAAAACTGCAGCCGCTCAATATGAGTGAGCGTGTCACTACCTAGATTTAGCTCCCACTCCTCTAACTCAGCGGCACTGCGATTATCGGTAACGGTTAACGAACCATCGCCATTCTCGGTAATCGTAAAGCTGCTACGATAGCTGTTGTAGTGGAGTGTATCGTTACCGTCGCCCCCATCAATCGTATCGTCACCGGTACCCCCATTGATCTCATCATTGCCGGCACCGGCATCGATGATATCGTTGCCGCCATTGCCATCGATCCAGTCGTTAGTGGTCACAACGGTGACACCCGCTGCGGCTGCGGCAGCGGCGAGCGCGTCAGCATCGATGGTATCGTTCGTCTCGGTTGCGTAGATACTGTTACGCGACCACTCATCGTTACTGTAGGCTGGCCAGAAGGCGACACCGTTAGCATCGGTGTAGTGATCACCACCGCCGGTATCGACCATATCACCACTACCAGAGACATCACCTATCTGCCAGAAGGCGATACTAACATCCGTACCATCAAAACTATCTGGCACGCCGGTCACACTAAATTGACCGAGCGTGAGGGGCTGATCGGCATGTAGTTCGCTGATTGAAGTGGCGTCCGGCAACCAACCCAGGGCATTGACCAACCAGAGCCCACTCTCAGGATCTTGGTTAAACTCAACCGACCAATCAGCGAGCAGCGCGCTGTTCGGTACAAAGGTCGCGTCAAAGCCATCCGGCAGTTTTACCTCAACCCCAAAATTACTGTAGGCGTGAGGCGCGGTGGCCACCAGATCGAGCCGTGCCGTGCCACTCTCAGTTGAGATGAGTTTCAGGTCGACGCTTGTATCATTAGCGCCAGTTCCGGTGCCCTCCTCGCCGATGGTGATGCTCTCAGTCGGCGCATCGTTGCTGATGCTATTGACCATCCAGTAGCTAAGTGACAGCGCCTGACCGTCAGCACCACTGAAGCTGAGTTGACCGAGCGTATATTCGCCCGCGGCGAGTGCCGCACTGCCAGTAGTGTCGGGTACCACGGCAGCGGCAACCCACATCTGCGTCTCGCTATCGAAGTTGAGTGGCGTCATCTCCCATGCGTTGAGCGCCGCTAGCGACGGCTCAAAGCTCGCACTCGCTCCCGCCGGCAGCGCAAACTCAAACTGAAAGTTCTCAATCGCCTCATCGGCGGTGACCATCACGTCAAAGAGGTTCGGACTGCTACTGTTTTTCAGCCAAAGATTGGTTGCCATCTCAACTCTCCTCACCGCCGCATCATCGGCGCCGCTGCTATCTATCTTTCACGAAACCGCGCCCGGGATGGGATCGCGGTTGAACCGAATCTATCTTCTGTTACCACAAACAGAACGGGAGGCGATCGCTACCATAGCGCTCCCTCCCGTCTCTGCACTGATGCTTGCTATACGCCGCTTGCTGCCGCCGCGCTCCAGCTACCATCCACATCACCACTGACCACACCCACCAGCTCAATATCGCTGCTGTAACCGACCATCACACCGCTATCGATCGGCGTGACATCGGTGCGACTGCTGCTATTAGCCATCGCATGATCAACCAGGTGGAAGTTAGGGGTGTAGTCGACACCATCACCGCTATTGAGTGCCTCTTTTAAGATCAGCAGCGCATCGTAGCTAGTGACCCGACCATCGCCATCGACATCGGCCATCATCCGCTGGAAACCATCATTCGCGCCATCACTATCGGGATCGATGCCAGCCGCTAGTTTCAGCGCCGCGAGCGCATCATCACTGGTAATTGCGCCGCTGGTATCGACGCTCTGAACGACATAGAAGCGATCATCGCTATGGGCGCTCGCAAACATAAAGTGACCATTCTCATCCGTGGTGGTGGTCAGATTATTGGTGGTGTCACCATCCCCATCATCGAGACCAATCGCAAGATTGGCGATCGCTACACCATCGATCGGCTCATAATCGTTGACATAACCGCTGATACCATCAGTCGGGTCGACTGGATCAAAGTTGCCATCTGCCTCATCGACCATCAGCAGAATATCGTCGATAGCGAAGATGTCGCGCGGGGCGGAGGGGTTGTTTACATCATAGGGTTCGCAGAGTACCACCTGCTCAATCACGCTGCCCTCAGCTGCTACGCCATCGAGCTGGTAACCGATAAACTGCTGGCCACCCTGGCCATTCGGGTGGGTTGGTGTCAGCAGTTTTACCACCGTCGAGGTGGTACCGGCCCCATCGCTCAGGGTGATCTCAACATAGACCTCCCGCTTATCCGCCTCACGCCCCATCAAAAAGAGGCCGAAGCCGGTGACACCACCGCTGTTGCTAAAGTCGAGCACCACACCGCCGCTGGTGTTGTTGCCGGGTAGCACCTCAAGATAGTGATCGGCACCAGCGGTGATGGTGGTGTTGAAACCGCGATCGGCATCGTTACCGGCGTTGGTCGCCACACCCGGATCGTCACCGTTGTTGGGATCAGATGAGGTTGCATCACCGGTGTTGTAGAGGCGCACATCGAGGAATGAGTCGAGGGTGAGCAGACCCTCGGCGGTGCCCATGCTCATATCGCCAAACTGATCGTTCACCATCTGGCCACTCGCTGCAACATAGCTCGAACTGCTGCCGGCAAAGTTGCCGCTTGCTGCATCCTCAAAGTCGTAGATACGCAGGCCGTAACCACCATCCTGCGCGGCGGTGACAAATGCCTGCATCGCCCTCTGCGCATTCACCGCTGATGGGGCACTCATCTGAGTGCCATCCATGTTATCGAGTGTGGTGTAGGTGCCAGCCGTTGGATCGTAGCCGAAGTTGACGAGGTTATAGCTACTCAGATCGCTGTTCTCTATGGGAATCGCATCGGGGTTGCAGTAGCTATTGCCGATATTCGGCTCAGAGCTATCATCATCCGGTTGCGGCCAACCAAAATCGGTCAGATTGCCATCGGCATCATACTGGGCCATACCGGTCACGATTTCACCATTGTCGCCACTGGCACTGGTTGCAACCAGCGTCATAGAGACGATCTTATCATCGGCGTCTTGCGCTAACGTCAGGTCAAACGTACCGCTTGCGCTCAGTGCTAAGTCGTCACTCGATTGAATTGCCGTACTGTTATAGTGCAGTTCATCCGGCTGGGTATCACCATCTTTGTCGATAAAATCGACCTGGGAGGACCACTCCTCATCGATACCATCACCATCCTCATCCCACCACGCCTGCCAACTACTTGTGGCGACCACGCCATCAGCCGCAGTCTCACTCATCCAAGTCACCGCTACCGACTCGCCATCTTCAAGAAATGAGATAGGGCGACCGGTGACATCCCAATCGTTAAACTCAATCACCTGCGTGTAGGCTGCTTGCCATGCGCCCGGCTCAGCGGCGTTCCAACTAATGATGTAGTCAGTCTGCTCCTGTTCAGGAACCCCATCGCTGTTTTGCCACGTTTCAACTAGCGTTGCAAAATCGATGGTGCCATCTTCGCCCTCACGATCGAACAGCTGTAGCGTTGCACCCTCCCAAGGGGTAAACGTAAAGATCGGCATCGGTTCGGCGGGTGCAGCACCACCAAGATCGAGCGCCCCGCTGATAGCATAGATTTCACTATTCTCAACTGCACGGTTGATAAATGGCTGGTCGGAGAGCGGATCAAAAGCGTCAATCGAGAAGCGTAGATTAACGCTACCATCGATATTCTCATCTTCACTCATCTGCTCCAACTCAGCAATCAATGCGCTGCCGGTCGTATCACCCGCCACTGTGGTTAGATCGAGCGACAACCAACCATCCGCCTCACCATACCTATCTGAATTGGGGTCGGTGTAGGTGATGGTCTCGACCTGTAAATTGCTACCGGTGGCAATCAGCGTACCGCCATCGAAAGTATAGCCGTCAACATCATCACCGCCGCGATTCTGATCGATGTAGAGGTTAAATACCGCGTTATTGTCGGTATCACTATAGTGCTGAATGCTCTCAGAGTCAGAGCCACTAACAGCATTCTCAATCACCAGACGATCGAGTTCTAAATCGGCTACCTCGAAGCTGAGTCGATCAACACCATCGAGCGCGGCAATGTCACTAAAGATCAGCGAGCCGCTACCCGATGTGATGCTCTTGAAGGCCCAGTAGGAGACACTGCCATCGATCACACCATCGTCATACGGCACAACAATAACTGCCGGATCATCATCTGGCGGATTGATGAGGGTGGTGACGGTATTATCTTCTGATAAGAAGCGCGTATCGTTGTCAAACTCGATCGTTGGATCGCCTGCGGGTGGTGGCGAATTGAGTGGCAACATCGCAAGTTTGTTGCCATTATCCGCATCGCCCGCCGCGTTAAAGCTGCCGGCCACATCCAATGCATCAATCATCGTACGATAAGCGGTACCATCGGCCATCAACAGATCAAATGCGACCGCTGCGCCGGCATACTCGCCCGCCATGGTCAGCTCTAGCACCTGAGCGTCACCACTCTCATCGGTTAACTCAAGATAGATACCAATACCAATCCCCGGTGGATCGGCAACCGCCAAATCCTCGGCAACGTAGGCAACCAGCGTCGCGCCCGCGGGTAGCGTAGCGGTGGCACCTGCATTAATACTCTTAAGGCTAAAATCGCCATCACCCTCAACCAACTTTACCGGCAAATCGGCCGGGGCAGCAGTCGGATCGGTCGAAGCACCATCCAGTTCCATCGTGATAGGCGAAGCGATCAAATCAACGACATAGCGCTGATCACCGCTCATTAACTCTAGGCGCTCTAGCTGATCACCATTGTAATCATAATTATTAACGGTAATGGTTTTGTAGGTTCCCGTATTATCAACTAGCTGTAATCCGCCATTTAGATAGCCAACAATTTCACTATTACCATCGAGCACACCACTTAGCGAACCATCCTGACCGAGTTGTAGCGCATCATAAGCAGTGGCGAATCTATAGCTTGCAGTATCGAAACCAGCGCCAGCTGAGAGTGACAGATAATCATTATCTGGCGTATCAGCGATAAACTGATTGAGATCGAACTTATCCTCCCAAGGCGTTCCCTGCAGCGTCGGCGAACTAGAACCATCACCCCAATCAACACGCACTTCTATCAGTAGCGGATCCATCATCCCTGAGACCTCTATCGCCTCGATATTCTCTGCCTGCAGCGAATCGGTTGAAGAGCCGGCATCATCTAACCGCACAATATCAACACCGAGAACACCATCCGCACCATCAAGCAGGCGCTCGATCTGATAGAGCGCCACACCACTATCTGTCGTTAACGACAGCAGATCAGCGGTTGTATCCACCCTCACCGATACCGGAGAATCGAACTCATCAACAGGCACCTCCAGTATCACCCGATCGTCGCCATCGCCGCCATTGACGACACTATCGCCATCACCCATGAAGATGAGATCATCACCCTCCCCGGCGGCGAGATTAACATCACCACTCGCATCGGCATCAGCAGCGACCCAATCCATCTGGTCGGTACCGGCTGTCTCACGATCCACAATCGTCAGCGGCGCAAACACCATGCCAGCGCCATCATCCGGCTGAATCAGCCACGCCGCATCTAACTGCACCACACCAAACATATTCTCAAAACTGATCCGTAGCGGTTCTGGTCCGGTCGTTGGTGATGCTTCCAGCATCACCTCCGGCGGCAACGTCAACGAGAGTGTGGTGACACCGCCACTGGTTGCATCGGCCATCTGATCGGCGTTGAGCGTCACCGATTGCAGAGCGTCATAACCGCTAAACAGCAGGGTCGCTTGACTATCGTTGCTCTCAGCGACCGCCCAATCTGCCGGCAGTTCGATATCTAAGATAGATCTATCAAGAGTCTCATCATAACGGAGTGAAACCGCCCCAAAACTATTCGCTGCCATTGTCGTCTCTCCCCTCGCTTGTTCAGCTGTAGTCGCGCCGCGACCGTCGGATTGATGCTAAGTGTCAAAAAAACATCGCCCCGAACAGTTCGAGACGAATTTCGAATGAGGTTATGTGCTAACCCATACCCATTTTGCTATCACCGTTCGGTGAGTATGAAGTATCGGCACCACACAACGCGGTTAGAACCATTCTGCGCCAAGCCAACCGGAACTGCAACACGCCCCCCGATCAGCTGGTCATGAGATTTTCGCTAGTCACAGCTTACCGATCAGTTATGAAAGATTGATGTGATGCGCTTCACACATTCTCACCACATCCAATATCAGCGACTAACTCGGCTCTAACCACCCTACTACGGCCGCGATCCCTACCTCAGCCGTCTCTCCCCCCAACAGCGTCAACTGCAGTCGCGCTAACAGATATTGATACCACGCTAGCGCTCGCTCACGCCGCGCCGCTGCCTCGCGCTGCTGCGCCTGTAGCTGATCGAGTCGCGTACGCGTACCGGCAGCGATCCCACGACCCGTTGAGATCACCAACTGCGCGGCCGAACGCACCGCCTGATCGAGCGCCGCAATCCGCGCTGCCCCCTCATTGACCGACTGATACGCCTTGCGCAACCGCAGCATCAAATCGCGCTGGAGCTGTGTCTGCTGCTCGCGCAACTGCTGCAGTGTCGCCACCGCTTGGCGCTCACCACTCGCTAACCGCCCCCCCTGATAGATGGGCCAGCTAAACTGCAGCCCCACCTGACTCGTCTCATAGGCGGCGTCGGGCGACTGCGTATACTCACTGCTGCTTCGACTATGCTGTAGCACCAGATCGAGGGTCGGATGGCGCTGGCCACGCGCCATCGCCAACGCCTGTTCGGCCGCCGCAATCCGTGACGCCATCACCGCCAACTCTGGACTTGCCGCCTCGGCCCGCTCTAACCAGTGCGCCAAGGGTGCCCCCTCAACCGTTGCCGCGGGAGGTTGCGATAGCAGACCGGCGAGTGACCCGAGCGCACTCTCCGGCAGCGCCAGCATCGACGCCAACTGTTCACCGGCGTAGCGCACCTGCTGGCGCAGTTGCAACTCGCGTGCCTGCAACAGATCGCGCTGCGCCTGCGCCTCATCAATATCGGTACGCGTCCCCTCGCCCGCCGCAAATGCCGCCGCCGCGACCGCCAACTGCTCGGCGACCGCCGACTGCTCGGCTAGCTGCTCGGTTAGTAGATCCTCAGCATAGAGGCGATCAAACCAAGCGCGTGCCAGACGCTGCAGCAGATCGGCAGCCGCCCGCCGCAGTTCGGCATCGACCCCCAACTGCTGCGCCTCTGCCTGCGCTAACTGCGCCTGACGCGGCTTATGCCAGAGACTCTGACGGAGTGAAAGGGTCAGATTGCTACTGTCGTAGTAGCGGCGATCGCGCTCAACACCCGCCACACGCTCATCGAGCATCACCCGATTCCACGCACCGCTGAGGCCAATCGTCGGCCGCAGCTGACTGCGCGCCTGAACCACGCCCTCCCGACTCGCCACTGCCGCCGCTTGTGCCGCCAACCACGTGGCATCGTGCTGTAGCGCACGCTGATGTGCCGCCGCTAGATCGAGCGCCCGCAGCGGTGGCGTTAGCAGCAGCAGCGCCAGCCCCAACAGCGGGTAGAGCGCGCCACTTAACCGCAGCGCCGGCCACCGCCGATCGCCTCCCATCTCACCCCAAGCCACGCGCCTACTCCTCAGTCATCGACTGCGCTATCCGCCGCACCAACGGGTAGAGCAGATAGGTGAGCAGGGAGCGCTCGCCGGTACGAATAATCACCTCAGCTGGCATCCCCGGCTGGATCTGGCGCCCATCTAGCGCGCTCATTCCCGCCTCGGTGAGCGCCACCCGCGCTAGAAAGTAGCTCTGCCCGCTCATCTCATCAACCAATAGATCGCCCGACATCGAGACCACCTCACCCGCCACCACCAGCTGCGGCGCATGAGCAAAAGCGGAGAAGCGCACATCCGCCGCCAACCCTGCCGCCACCCGATCCGCAAGGTGGGGGGCGATCCGCGTCTCCAGCAGCAGCGGTGCATCGGCTGGCACAATATCCATCAACTTCTGTGCCGGCTGAATCACCCCACCCACCGTCTGCACCGTCAATCCCACCACCTGACCGGTCACCGGTGCCCGCAGCTCGGTGCGCTGCAGTTCATCACGCACCGCACTCAACTTCTCCGCATCCGCCTGCACCTCACGCCGCACCTCAGCTAACTGACCATCCACCTCGCGCCGCCCCTCCTCGCGCCGCTGCCGCGCCTGCTGCTGCAACTCATCAATGGTGCGCTGCGCCTGCTCCCGACTCGCATGAAGTTCAGCGATACCGGCCGTCACCTCAGCAATTCGCCGCTCCAGATCACTCTGCCGATTGCGTGGAGCATACCCCTCGATCACCAGATCGCGGATGCCATCGAGCTCCTGCTCTAGTGACGCCAACTGCCGCCGCCGCTGCGCCAACATCTCCTCCCCGCCAGCGATACGCGCCTGTTGACCGGCGATCGCCGCTTCGATCCCCTCCAGCGTGGCACTCAACGCCGCCCGCCGCGACTGAAACAGCTGCCGCTGGATCTGCAGATGCTGCTGCACCAGCGGATCATCCTCACTAGCGAGCAGATCGGGATGGAAGGTGATGCGATCGCGCCCGCTCTGCTCCGCTAACAGCCGCCCCTCCATCGCTCGCACGCTATAGTAGTGCTGACGAATCGACTCATAGTTAGCGCGGGTAGCGGCATCATCTAACGTCACTAACACCTCGCCTGCAGTAACAAAATCCCCCTCACCTACCCGCACCTCGCGGATGATCCCACCCTGTAGATGCTGCACCGCCTTACGTTTGGTATCGACTGTCACCACCCCCTGCGTCGGCACCCCCTCATCTAGCGGCGCGGTGGCGGCCCAGAGCAGAAAACCGCCGAGTGCAAGAGTGAGACTCCAGAGACCGATGCGCATCACACGGTCGCTATCGGCATAGGCAGGGTCGAGGTGATTGGGGTTATCGGATGGTGGGGACACCAGCATCATTAGAGATCCTTCGGTGGTGAAGCGGTCGGGGTGGAGGGTAACGGCAGTGATCGATCCGCCGCGATCTGACCGGCGTCGAGCTGTAGTAACCGATCGGCAACTGCCATTAAGTTGCGCCGATGACTAATCACCAGCACCGTGCGCTGCCGTGCGCGTAGCTGCTGTAGCGCCTGTAGTAGCGCCTGCTCCCCCGCCTCATCGAGAGAGGCGTTAGGCTCATCTAGGATCAGCAGCGGCGGATCGCCATAGAGCGCGCGGGCAAGCGCTATGCGCTGCCGCTGACCAGCTGAGAGCGGCACCCCGTTACGTCCGCCAATCGGTGTGTCATACCCCTGAGCAAAGCGCAGAATCAGCTGATGCACCCCCGCCTGCTCCGCCGCCGCAATCACCTGCACAGCATCTACCTCACCAAAGCGGGCGATATTCTCCGCGACACTCCCCTCCAGTAACTCCACATCTTGCGGCAGATAGCCGATCCCCGCATGACGCTGTGCGGCGCTCCAGTCGGCCGGCGACACGCCGGCGATGGTGATGCGCCCCTGCTGCGGCGACCAGAGCCCGAGCAGCGTGCGCGCAAGGGTCGATTTACCCGAGCCGGAGGGGCCGATCAGCAGGGTGATGGTACCGGCGTGAAGGGTTAGATCGAGATGATGGAGGATCGGCTGTTGACGATTCGGCGCGGTCACACTCACCTGCTGCAGTTGCAGGGTACAGTTCTTAGTGGTTAGGGGGGATGAGTCGTCGCCTTGGGGAGGCGGTTCACTCCCCGCTGACGGTGGGCGATGGCTAGCAGCGAGTAGTTGGCTCAGACGACTCGCCGCACTGCGCGCCCCCGCCAGCGCACGCCACGTGTTAACCAGCAGATCAATCGGTTGGAGTGCCCGCGTCATCAGGATATTCCCGGCAATCATCGCCCCAGCAGTGAGTTCACCATGAATCACCAACCAACCACCGGCACCGAGCGAGAGCGACTGCTGCGAGAAGCGGAGAAACTTACTCAGCGCTGCTAACCGCCGACTGCGCTGATCGACCCCCTCTTGCGCGATCTGCTGCTGGCGATAGCGCTGCCACCAGCGCTGCTGCAGCGCTGGCAGCATCCCCAACGCTTCAATCGTCTCGGCATTACGCAGCGCCCCCTGCTGCTCACTATCGAGATCGACCCCGCGCTGCAGTACCTGCCGCAGTGGCTGACTGGTGACACGGTGGCTCAGCAGTGCCACCAGCGCCAGCAGCGTTGCAAACGCGACACCGATCCAGCCGAGTGTGGGATGGAGCAGAAAGAGCACCGCAAGGTAGATCGGAAGCCATGGCGCATCGAATAGCGCCAGCACCCCATTACCGGTGAGAAACTGCCGCAGCGTGGTGAGATCGCTAAAGGGCTGCGCAGGGTTGGGGCGCGGCTGGCGCAGCTGCTGATCAAAGGTAGCGGCAAACAGAGTCGGTGACAGCCGCTGATCGAGGCGAACACCGAGACGTACCAGCAGCCGTGAGCGGAACCACTCGCTCAACCCCATCAGCAGCAGAAAATAGACCAGAATCAGCGTACTCAAGAGCAGGGTGAGACCATTCTGACTCACCATCACCCGATCAAACACCTGTAGCATATAGAGGCTAGGCGCAAGCATCATCAGATTGGCAACAAAGCTAAACAGCCCGACTACCCACCACTCACGCCGGAACTGCCGCAGCAGCGGCCAGAGCGAATCGCGCTGCGGCGGTGCGCTATCGAGCGCCGTCACACCGCTCACCCTCGACCCTCCGCCACCGCCTGTCGCAACCGCGCCAACACCTCATCACGCGCCCCACCAATCTGCATCTGCCCCTCACGCAGGATCAGCAGCTGATCACAAATCTCCAACAGCGCCCGCCGATGGGTCACCACCACAAGGGTGCTCCCGGCCGCTTTCAACTGCTGTAACGCAACACTCAACTGCTGCTCCCCCGCCTCATCCAAACTCGCATTCGGCTCATCGAGCACCAGCAGCTTCGGCGCACCATAATAGGCGCGGGCCAACCCAACCCGCTGCCGCTGCCCACCAGAGAGGATCGCACCATCAACCCCAATCGGCGTCTCCCACCCCTGCGGCAGCGTCCTCAGCAGCGGCTCCAGACCCGCGAGCGCGGCAGCGGCGGCGAGGCGGTCGGGATCGACCTCACCAAAGCGGGCGACATTCTCGGCCAACGTGCCATCAAACAGCTCAACCGCTTGCGTTAGGTAACCGATATGTGGTCCCAACTCCCCCTTCTGCCAGCGATGGATATCGACGCCATCGAGTCGCACCTTGCCACTCGCGGCGGGCCAGAGCCCCACCAGCAGGCGTGCGAGGGTACTCTTGCCCGCACCAGAGGCTCCCAGTACCGCTAATAGCTGCCCCGGTTCGACCCGACACTGCACCCCGCGCAGCAGCGGTAGCTGACTCCCCGGCGCATGGGCGCTAAGGTTATCAACCTGCAATAGACCACGCGGCGGCGGTAGCGGCATCGCTGGCTGCGGCTGCGGCCACTGCGCCAAAAAGGTGTGGAGCCGCTGCCACGCCGCCCGCGCCTGCACCAGCTGCCGCCACTGCCCAATCAGCTGCGCTAACGGCGCCAGCGCCCGGCCGCCGAGTACCGACGCAACAATCATCATCGCCCCATTCGGATCGAGATCACCGCTCAGTGTCAACCAGCACCCCACCCCCAGCAGCAGCGATCCCTGAAGTGTCTGTATCCACTTCGATCCAGCACTCCCAATCCCCGCCCGATCCGAGGCGATCGCCTGCTGCTGCAGAAGCTGCTGCTGCGGCACCTGCCAGCGCTGATAGAGTGCCGGGCGCATCCCCATCGCCGCCACCACCTCAGCATTACGCAGCAAGCCATTCGCGTGGCGCTGCGCCTCACGCGCCTGCCGATTCGCCTCTTCGAGAGGGTGACGGGTACCGCGCTCCGTAAACCCCCCAAGGATCAGCAGTAGAGTGGCACCCGCTAACGCAACACTACCGAGGGTCGGATCGATGGCAAAGATAAGCAGAATAAAGAGCAGTGCAAACGGCGCATCCAGCAGTGCCAACAGCGCTGCCGACGCAATAAATTGGCGCACCGTTGCCAGATCACTCAGCAGTGCATCGGCACGCCCCATCGGCTGGAGTTGGGTACGAAAGGTGGCATCAAATAGCGACGGCGCCAGTACCGCATCAAACTGTGCAGCGGCATAAGCGAGCAGTGTCGTACGCACCCAATCGAGTAGCTGCAGCAGCAGATAGGCACCGAGCACTAACAGGGTCAACATCAGCAGTGTCATGCTACTGCGGCTATTCAGTACGCGATCGTAGACCTGCAGCATGTAACCTGTTGGTGCCAGAATCAACAGATTGGTGATGACACCAAATCCGAGCACACGACGCAGCGGCCGCCGCATCGCCTGCTGCGCGGCCATTAGGGGGGTTAGCTCTGCGGAAATGCTCATAAACTCCCATGATGGCGACAAAGTTAGAGTTGGGCGGCACCGTACACTTGCAACCGTGAAGGTGTCAACGGCGCCCCAGAACCGCTGTGATCGCGATCGCAGCAAACGGTAGAGCGAGTGCATGATCAGCGGCTAGTGGTTGTGAACCCGCAAGCTATCGTATAGAATGCTGCGTTCACTTGCACGAACGTAAATGGACGTGGTGGTGCCGCAGCTGCCCTCCGTCCCGGCCCAACCCATCATAAACCAGAGACTACAGGTAGATGCCTTCAGTACGCGTTAAAGAAAACGAGCCGTTCGATGTTGCCCTGCGCCGCTTTAAGCGGAGTTGTGAAAAGGCGGGAGTCCTCTCCGAGGTGCGCCGCCGGCAAGCCTATGAGAAGCCCACCACCGTGCGTAAGCGCAAGCGCGCTGCAGCGGTGAAACGGCAGCAGAAGAAGCTGTTCCGCGAGGCTTCACGGATGCGGCGGTTGTACTGAGGCGGTTGCCGAACGATGGCCGACACGCTCAAATCGCGCATTAACGATGCGATGAAAGAGGCGATGCGCGCTCGTAATAAGGAGCGCCTCGCGACCATCCGCCTGATCCTCGCCGCGCTTAAGCAGCGAGAGGTGGATGAGCGCATCACCCTCGACGACACCGCCGTGTTAGCGGTGCTCGATAAGATGGTGAAGCAGCGCCGCGACTCGGTGAGTCAATATCGCGCCGCCGATCGCAACGACCTCGCCGATCGTGAAGAGGCGGAGATTGCGGTGATTGCCGAGTATCTGCCGCAACCGCTCAGTGAGAGCGAGTTAACCGGACTGATCGATAGCGCGGTCAATGAGAGCGGTGCGAGCAGTATGGCGCAGATGGGTGCGGTGATGGCACTGCTGCGCCCCCAAGTGCAGGGGCGTGCCGATATGGGTGCCGTCAGCGCGGCGGTTAAAGCGCGACTCAACGCATAACGCTGGAGTGCCATGTCGGGATTGATCCCGCAAGCCTTCATTGATGACCTTATCAGTCGCATCGATATTGTCGATCTAATCGACAGTCGGGTGCCGCTACGTCGCGCCGGTCGAGACTACAAGGCGTGCTGCCCTTTCCACGACGAAAAGAGCCCCTCCTTCACGGTTAGCCCAGAGAAGCAGTTTTTTCACTGTTTCGGATGTGGCGCGCACGGTACCGCTATCGGATTTCTGATGGCATACGAGCAGCTCGACTTCCGAGAAGCGGTCAAGGAGCTAGCCGAGAGCGCCGGGGTCGAGCTACCGCAAGCGGAGGCGTCGACGCGTGACCCGTCGGAAGCACGGGGGCACGATCTAGTACCGCTACTCCAGCAGGCGACCCACTACTACGCCCAGCAGTTGCGCCACCACCCCGAAGCGCCCCGCGCCGTCGCCTATCTGCAGCAGCGCGGCCTAAGCGGCGAGATCGCACGCGACTTTACCCTCGGATACGCCCCACCAGGGTTTGATAATCTGAGGCGGGCGCTATCGAACTACAGCGAAGCGGCACTACTAGAAGCGGGACTGCTTACCGGCGGTGAGAAGGGTCGCCCCTACGATCGGTTTCGCGATCGGGTGATGTTTCCGATCCATGATCGCCGTGGACGGGTGGTTGGCTTTGGTGGCCGCACCCTTGAGAGCGATAAGGCACACGGCCCTAAATATCTCAACTCGCCAGAGACACCGCTATTCCATAAAGGGAGTGAGCTCTACGGGCTCTATCTGGCGCGTCAAGCGACGCGCCAACCGCCACGACTACTGGTAGTGGAAGGGTATATGGATGTGGTGGCACTCGCGCAGTTTGGGATCCGCTATGCGGTCGCCACACTCGGTACCGCGTTCACCGCCAACCACCTCTCACAGCTACTGCGGGTGAGCAGTGAAGTGATCTTCTGTTTCGATGGCGATCGTGCCGGACGCGAGGCGGCGTGGCGTAGCCTGCAGCAGATCATACCGCAGGCGCAGGCGGGGCGGCAGTTTCGGTTTATGTTTCTACCCGATGGGGAGGATCCCGACACCCTCGTCCGCCGGATCGGCAGTGAACGCTTCGCCGCGGCGGCCGCCGCTGCCCCTGGGTTAGCCGACTTTATCGTCGATCAACTGAGCCGGCAGCATAACCTAAAACAGTTTGAAGGTCGGATGGCGCTACTCAATGATGTGCGGCCACTTTTGTCTCAACTTCCAGCCGGGATCTACCGACAACAGTTGACAGACCACATCGCCTCGCGCAGTCAGATCAACCCACAGCAACTGCTATCCGATAGCGCGAGTGGGCGGGTTGTCAAGACGGCGGTACCGACACCGCGCCGCCGACAACCGGCGCCGACAACCGTCAACTCACCGCTACGCCATGCGATGACACTGCTACTACAGCGCCCGGCACTGGCGCGGGAGGCGGTAACTGAACAGCAGTTAGAGCAGCTCCGAATCGGCATCACACTCCCCGGATTGCCACTGCTACTACAGATGATTGAACTTTTACAACATGACCCAAATCTGAACAGTGCTGCGCCACTGCTAGAACATTGGCGCGGCCAGAGTGAGGCGAACTACCTGTCGCAACTAATGATGCGGGAGCCGCTGTTAGCGGAACCGGAAGCGCAACAGCGCGAATTTAGCGACACCCTCGTCCGTCTCATCAACGAGCAGCGACTACTGCGGCGCGAAGCGCTACTACAGAAGCCGCTGCCGCAGCTCACCGACGCCGAGCGTCGAGAGCTGCAACAGCTATAGACCCAAACCCGTGGAGTTGCCCCGTTGCCGAGATGTTGACCGAAGTCGGTCGCTGGCGCACCAGCGTCCATACTCTGTATATAGCGTGTCGTTTCTTATCAATATAACCGCAAGCGAGAAATCCGGATGATGGATCAAGAACAGCAGTCCCAACTCAAACTGCTCATTGCCCGAGGCAAAGAGCAGGGTTACCTCACCTACGCTGAGGTCAACGATCATCTCCCGAACGACTTCATCGATCCGGAGCAGATCGACGATGTGATTGGCATGATCAACGATATGGGTATCGCCGTCCACGATCAGGCCCCCGATGCCGACAGCCTGCTGATGTCAGGCGATACGGTGAGCGCCACCGACGATGATGCTGCCGAAGAGGCCGCCGCCGCACTCGCCGTCGATGCCGAGTTTGGCCGCACCACCGATCCGGTGCGGATGTATATGCGCGAGATGGGCGCAGTCGAGCTACTCACCCGTGAGGGGGAGATCCTGATCGCCAAACGCATCGAAGATGGTTTAGCGCAGATGTTACAAGCGTTAGCTAGCCACCACCAGACAGTCAAATCCCTGTTAGAGGAGTTTGACAAAGTGGAGCGGGGCGAGCAGAAGCTAAGCGATGTGATTATCGGGTTTGCCGATAGTAGCGAGGGCGAAGCGCTACCCGAAACACTCACCGCCGAGAGCAGCGACGAGGTAGCAAGCAGCAGCGCCGCCGGTGAGAGCGACGACGATATCGACAACGACAGCGATGACGACAGCGGCAGTGTCGCCAGTGATGAGGATAACAGCCTCGATATTGAGGAGGTGCGCGAGCGCATCGAAGCGATTCGCCAGCAACGCGAAGAGCTACTCACCGCGATCCGCGACCACGGCAAGCAGGATAGCAGCAGTCAGCAGCTCCAGCAGCAGCTCACCGAGAGCTTTATGCGGCTGAAACTCGCCAGCAAACTGACCGACCGGATGGTCGAGAATCTGCGCGAGCGAGTGGAGCGGATCCGCGAGCATGAGCGCGTGATTATGGATTGCTGCATCACCCGCGGCCACATGCCGCGCAAACAGTTTATCTCCAGCTTCCCGGAGCATGAGAGCGATAGCGGCTGGCTCGATCGACAGCTCGCAAGCGGAAAAGAGTGGGTAAACAGCCTCGCACTACAGAGTGAAGAGGTGCAGCGCCAGCAGCAGAAGCTAGGACAGCTAGAGAGTCGCTGCGGTATGACCATTAGCGAAATTAAGGATATCAATCGCAAGATGTCGATTGGCGAAGCGAAGGCGCGGCGCGCGAAGAAGGAGATGGTCGAAGCGAACCTGCGACTAGTGATCTCAATCGCCAAAAAGTACACCAACCGCGGCCTACAGTTTCTCGACCTGATCCAGGAGGGGAACATCGGCCTCATGAAGGCGGTAGATAAGTTCGAGTATCGGCGCGGCTACAAATTCTCAACCTACGCAACATGGTGGATTCGCCAAGCGATCACCCGCTCAATCGCCGACCAAGCACGCACCATCCGAATTCCGGTGCACATGATTGAGACCATCAACAAGCTCAACCGCATCTCACGGCAGATGTTACAGGAGATGGGGCGTGAAGCGACCCCGGAGGAGCTCGCCGAGCGGATGGAGATGCCAGAAGATAAGGTGCGAAAGGTACTGAAGATCGCCAAAGAGCCGATCTCAATGGAGACACCGATTGGTGATGATGAAGACTCCCACCTCGGCGACTTTATTGAAGATAGCAACGTCCTCTCACCGGTTGATCACGCCACCGCCTCCGGCCTTAAAGAGGCGACCCAGATGGTTCTGGAGGGGCTCACCGCACGTGAATCGAAGGTGCTGCGCATGCGCTTTGGCATCGACATGAACACCGACCACACCCTAGAGGAGGTAGGTAAACAGTTTGATGTCACCCGCGAGCGGATCCGCCAGATCGAAGCAAAAGCGCTGCGCAAACTACGCCACCCGAGCCGCTCGGAGGTACTACGCGGATTTCTCGAACAGTGATCGTCGCTTTAGCGCACTGAAGTGAGTATAATCGGCGCCCGCTCAGGCTGCGAGCGGGTGTCGATGCCTACACTGATCCGCAGCCGATCCTCTCCGGGCCTATAGCTCAACGGTTAGAGCAGTGGACTCATAATCCATTGGTTCCAGGTTCGAATCCTGGTGGGCCCACCACCTCTTTCGCCGGTAACCGGCGATGTATAGCAGAAGAGGAAGAGAAAATGCTCAGCCAAGTCGACCAAACCCGGCTACCCTCATATCGCATCGGCATGCAGCAAGGCATAGAGCAAGGCATGCAGAAAGGCATAGAGCAAGGCATGCAGAAAGGCATAGAGCAAGGCATGCAGAAAGGCGAAGTGAAACTACTCGAACGCCTAATCACCCGCCGATTTGGCCCGATCGACGAAGCGACCCGCAATCTGCTCAAATCAGCCGATATCGACCAACTCGATCGCTGGGCTGACAACATCCTCGACGCACA